>Ga0190274_10000033_pt1 | contig 141432 bp, 126 predicted proteins | sample Popmic531T_FD_133002 | JGI IMG/M metagenome (GOLD analysis project Ga0190274, IMG submission 133002) | Populus adjacent soil microbial communities from riparian zone of Yellowstone River, Montana, USA - 531 T | ecosystem: Environmental > Terrestrial > Soil > Riparian zone | place: USA...
GTTCTACTGCGTGGCGAACATGCCGGGTGCGGTGCCGAACACCTCGACGTACGCGTTGACGAACGCGACGCTGCCCTATGCGGTGGCGTTGGCCGACAAGGGGTGGGCGCAGGCGTGCCGTGATGACCGGTCGCTCGCGCTGGGTCTCAACACGCAGGCGGGCCGGCTCACCAACGCACCGGTCGGCGACGCGGTCGGCATCGACGCGGTCAGCCTGGACGGAGTGCTCGCTGGGTGAGGTCCGTCAGGCGCCTTCGCCGCTGGGGGGATCGGGGACACGGCGAAGGCGCACTTCCACGGTACGCCGACCGGGTGAACCGGTGCGGGAGGCGGCGCCGTTGCGTCCCGAAGGTCGATCCGCTTCAGTGGCCGGCGTGGCCTTCGACTTCCAAGCGGCGTACGACGATCTGAACCCGGCGGACGACGACTACCGGTTCTACGCCTCGCTCGCGCACGAGCTGGACGCCGCGCGGGTACTGGACCTGGGGTGCGGCACCGGTGTGCTGGCCCGGCTCCTGGCCGGCAGAGGGCACACCGTGGTGGCCGTCGACCCCGATCCGGACATGCTGCGGGTGGCCCGCGGGAAGCCGGGCGCGGAGCGGGTGGACTGGCGTCTGGGCTACAGCGAAGACGCGGACACCGCCAGCGTCGACCTGGCCGTGATGACCGGGCACGTGGCCCAGATCTTCGTCGACGACGACGACTGGTCCACGGTGCTCGCGGAGCTGCACCGGGCCATCGCTCCGGGAGGAGTGCTGGCATTTGAGACCCGGAACCCGGGGGCACGAGGCTGGGAAGCCTGGACCCGGGACGCGACGCTGCGCACGGTGCAGACCGACGAAGGCCGGGTGGAGTTCTGGCACGAGACCGTCGAGGTCGAGCTGCCATGCGTCACCTACGACACCTCCACCCGGAACCTCGACACCGGTGAGGAGCACCGGACCCGGAACCGACTCGCCTTCCGGGACCGCGAGCTGCTGCGAGCCTCCGTGGCGGGCGCTGGGTACGAGATCACCACCGAGCTCGGGGGTTGGGCCGGGGAACCGCTATCAGCCGCGTCGCCCGAGATCATCGTGGTCGCGCGACGTCGCTGACTCCGCCTCGCTCTCGCGCCCCAGGCCCCCCGTGAGGGCGGCTCGGGCGACGTCGGAGCCCTCTGGAATGCTTGCGCCCCGGACGCGACGGGATCGGCGTGGAGAGGGTGTGACGTGAGCGAGATCGCTGGTGAGCTGGCTCGGGTGAAGGGCGCCTTCTCGCAGCCGACGCTGACCCTGCTCCACCAGCGCCAGGCGCCGGTGGTGATCACCATCTTCCGGGCCGCCTTCGGGCGCAACAACCGGCCGATCCCGACGGCTCGGCTGCACGCGCAGGTCGAGGAGCATGTCGCGGAGATCCGGCTGGCGGGGGAGCAGGACGTCCCGAGCGGCACCGGGCGCGACATCTGCCAGCGCTGGATGCGGGGGCAGTGGCTGGTGCGCTCGCTCGACGAGGCGGGTCACGAGGTCTACACCTTGACCTCCCACGCCCAGCAGGCGCTCGAGCTGGTCAAGAACCTCGCGCGCGACCGCGCGACCTTGAGCGAACACCGCATCGCCACGATCCTCGGCACCGTGCGCCGCTTCAACTCCGAGGCCAACCCAGACCGCTCGGCGCGCGTGACGATCCTCAACGAGGAGATCGCCCGGCTCCAGGTGGAGCGTGACCGGTTGGTCGACGGGGCGGAGCTGGTCAGCGCCACCGACGACTACATGCTCGAAGGCTTCACCGAGCTGCTGTCGCTGATCTCGGCGCTGCCCAGCGACTTCGCCCGCGTCGACGAGCGGTTCGCGACGATCCGCACCGAGATCCTCGCGGCCTTCCGTGCCGAGGAGCGGCCGGCGGGCGAGGTCATCGACGACTACCTCGCCCGCGCCGACGCGTTGATGACGGCGACCCACGAGGGCCGTGCGTTCGAGGGCGCCTTCGCGCTGCTGCGCGACGACGCCCTGGTGACGCAGCTGCGCGAGGACCTCGCGGCGCTGCTGGAGCACCCGGTCTCCGACCGGATCCTCGGCGACGCCGAACGCGCCGAGCTCCGAGGCACCGTCAGGCTGGTGCGCGACGGTCTCGACCGGGTGCTCGCCCAGCGCTCGCGCGTGACGGCCACACTGAAGGAGTACATCGTCTCCCACGACGCCGCCCGCGACCGAGAGCTCGAGCAGACCCTGCGTCAGGTCGAGTCGGAGCTGATGACGTGGATGGCGACGACCGGCCCGCGGGCCAGCCACGACGTACCCCTGCTGCCGCCGCGGGCCGGCGTCGACCACCTTCGGGAACGCTTCTACGACCCCGCGGACGACGTACTTCCCGAGCGCATCGTCGCCGCCGATCCCAGCGACGCGCCTCCGGTCTCGCTTGCCGGCCTGATGGCGCAAGGGGGACCGCAGCTGTCGTCGCTGCGCCAGCGTCTCGACGACGCGCTCACCTCGTTGCTCCCGGTCGGGTCGCTGGGCGAGCTCTTCGACGGTCTCGAGCCCTCGCTCCGCAGACCGGTCGAGATCTTCGGGTTGCTGCACCTCGCGGCCGGCCATGCCTGGGAGTCCGAGGACGAGTCGGAGTCCTTCGCCGCGCTGCGGCCCGACGGGTCCCGGCGTACCTTCACCGTGCCACGCACCCCACTGCCCGACCCCGACCGACCCGAGAGAGAGCGCACCGCATGAGCGTGGATCACGACCTCGAGGCGAGCACCGAGATCGACGTCTCGGCGCAGACCGACGCGGACGACGAGATCCACGACGACGGATCGGTCTCCCTGTTCGAGGGAGACGAGGGCGGCCTGGAGTATGCCCAGCGGCACGCCCTCGTCACGCTGTTGAAGCAGCGCTTCGTCAGCGCCCGCACCCACCCGCGCGACTGGCGGGTGCTGGTCGAGCACGAGCGGGTCCTCCGTTCGCGGCTCAACGACCTCTTCCTCGACCTCGCGATCGACCGCCAGCGCGAGGTCGCGTGGAAGCGGCAGGCCACGCCCGAGACGGGCAGCCGCTTCCCGACCCTGCTCTACGACGCCGCCTGGTCACGTGAGGAGACCCTGGTGCTGGTCCACCTGCGCGACCGGCTGCGGGCGGGCCACGCCGGCGGGGACGTCCGGGTCTACGTCGACCGCGAGGACCTCGTCGACTACGTCGCGACCTTCCGGCCCTCGCACGCCACGGACGAGGCGGGCGACGAGAAGCGAGCCCGCAACGCCGTCGTGAGCGTGGTCAAGGCCGGCCTGCTCATCGGCACCGTCGCCGACGAGCGCTACGAGATCAGCGAGGCGGTCGAGCCGCTGCTCCCGCTCGAGCTGCTCCAGGAGCTGCTGGAGGCGCTGCAGCGCGCCAACGACAGCGACGCGTACGCCGCGGCCGAGGGCGTCGACCAGACTGACGACCAGTCCGACCTGTTCGACGAGACCGCCCGCGCCGCCGAGGACAACGACGCAGCAGGGGAGCAGTGAGCATGTCGATCGACGAGGTCGAGCAGGAGGCCGTCGCCACCGACGGTCTCTTCGGGCGACAGGTCGTCGCGACGCCGTCCGACGACACGATGCAGTGGCGCGCGGCGCTCCTGCAGCTGGTCAACTGGGGCGGCTTCGGCGGCCTGACGACGGTGCCGCTGCGTGGCGACACGACAATGATCTCCGGTGCCTCCGGCGTCGGCAAGAGCACCATCCTCGACGCCTACACGGCGTTGATGATGCCGTCCGACACGAAGTTCAACGGCGCCTCCAACGACGCCGTCGCCGGGCGGGCCCGCGGCGTCGGTCAGCGCAACCTGCTCTCCTACCTGCGCGGGGCCGTCGACGTGGTCGACGACCCGCGCACCGGCCGCCCCGTCGAGAAGCTGCTGCGCGGCAAGGGCTCCGACACGTGGGGCGCGATCGCGATGACGTTCGTCAACGACCAGGGTGGCCGGTTCACCGCCCTGCGCACCTACTACGTCCCACGCCGGGCGGCACGGTCCGCCGACGTGCAGATGCAGCTCGCGACGCACGACGGGGCGCTCGCGCTGGACGCGCTCGAGGTCGCCGTGCCCGAGCGGTTCCACGCCAACACACTCAAGAAGCTCTACCCGAGCATCCGCGTGCACCGCACGTACGCCGAGTTCTCGGCCGTCCTGCACGCCCGGCTCGGCATCGGGGCCAACGGCGACGGCGCCAAGGCGCTGCGCCTGCTGGCCCGGATCCAGGCCGGCAACCAGGTGCGCAGCGTCGACGAGCTCTACAAGGACATGGTGCTCGAGCGGCCGACGACGTACGCCGCGGCGGACCGTGCGATCGAGCACTTCGACGACCTCGACACGGCGTACGCCGCGATGCGCACCGAGGAGCAGAAGCTCGAGCTGCTCGAGCCCGTCACGGGTCTCCACGAGCGCCGGGGCTCGGCCGCCCGGCGGCTGGCCGAGCTCGACTCCTACGGGGTGACCCTGGCCGGGGACACCCCGCTGCGGCTGTGGCTGCTGCGCACCCACGCCCGGCTGCTCGAGTCCGGTGTCGGAGCCAACCGCGATGCCCGGACGGTGACCGCCGACGAGCTCGCCGCGACGTCGTCGGCGGAGGCCGCGCTCCTCGGCGACCTGGAGGCCGCGAAGGACGCCCACCGTGCCGCCGGCGGCTCGACGCTGCAGGCGCTCGGCCTGTCGCTCGAGCAGGAGGCGGTGGTGCGCGAGGACCGGTCCAGCCGGCGCGCCGTGCTCCAGGAGCGGCTGCTCCCGCTCGTCGACGCGACCTCGGCCGACGGCGGCGACATCGAGGGCGCGTTGAGCTCGGCGGGCGGCTTCGCCGCGCTCCAGCAGCGCGCGCGGCGGTGGCTCGACGAGATGCCGGTCGAGCTCGGTCGGCTGACCGGCGAACGGGACGCCACCCGCGACCGCCGCTACCCGATCAGCCAGCGCCAGAGCGAGCTGCGGCGCGAGCGAGCATCCTTGGAGAGCCGGGCCGGCCGGGTGCCCGCGCGGCTGCACGAGCTGCGCGCCGAGGTCGCTGCCGCGAGTGGCCTGACCGTTGACGAGCTGCCGTTCGTCGCGGAGCTGATCGACGTCGCCCCCGACGAGGCGCGCTGGCGCACGGCCGTCGAGACCGTCCTCGGTGGCTCGGCCCGCATCATGCTGGTCCCGCTGGACCGGCTCGATGACTTCTCGGTCGCCATCGACGGGCTGCACCTGCGCGGCCGCCTCACCTTCGAGGGCGTGGAGCTCGACCTGCCCGACCGCGGCCCCGACGACCCGGAGCGGATCGCCGGCAAGCTGCTCTTCCGCGAGTCGCCGTTCTCCGGGTGGGTGCAGGCGCACGTCTCCGAGCCCGCTCGCAACGCCCTGTGTGTCGAGAGCGCGTCGGACCTCGGCGGCGCCGGGCTTCGGGTCACCCTCGCCGGCCAGACCCGCAGCGGCCGTCGTGGCAGCCACGGGCGCGCCGAGACCCGCAGCATCATCGGCTTCTCCAACGACGACGCGATCGCCGACATCGACGCCGAGCTCACGTCCCTCGAGGCCGGGCTCGACGAGCTCGACGCCGAGGTCGGCGAGCTCGATCGGCGGCTCCGCGTCGTCGAGCAGCTCCGGGGCACGTACGACGCGGTCGCGGCCGCGCGCTACGACGACGTCGACGTGGACGGCAGCGACCGTCGGATCGCCGAGCTGGAGCGGCGGCGCTCCGAGATCCTCGACGCCGACGACCAGCTCCAGGCGCTGCAGACCCAGATCGACGAGCTCGAGACCCAGCTGGAGGCCACGCGGCGTCGTCGGTTCAGCCTCGAGCAGCGGCACCGGGAGCTCAACGACGCCCACGGCGAGCTGATCGACTCCGAGGACCTGGTCAAGGACCGCCTCGAGGCGATGGAGTCCGGCGGCCGCGTGGTGCTGACCGCCGAGCAGGACGCCGCCCTGGCCGCCGACTTCGCCGCTGCGGCCGCGCCCGTCGACCCGGCCGACCTGGACCGGTTCGCGGAGAACTCCCAGCGCCTCGCCGAGCGTCTCCGCGAAGCCGTCGCGGTCGCCGACGCCGAGATCCGACGGGTCGACGACGAGCTCACCGCGATCTTCCGGATGTACAAGTTCCAGTGGGACTCGCCCAACCTGGGCGCCACGGCGGAGTCCTACCCCGACTACGCCCGCATCCTCGAGGAGATCCGCGGCAAGGGGCTGGCCGAGCGCCGATCGGAGTGGCGGCGTCGCCTGACCGAGTGGAGCGGCCAGGACCTGGTGCCGCTGGTCGGGGCGATGGCCGCCTCGATCGAGGAGATCGAGGACCGGCTCGAGCCGATCAACGCGATCCTGCGCCGGCTCGAGTTCGGCGCCGGCGGCGACCGGCTCCGGATCCGGCTGCGGCGGCTGACGCCGGCCCACGTCCAGGCCTTCATGAAGGACCTCCGAGCCCTGTCCGCGGGCACGACCACGTCGCTCGACGAGGAGGCGCTCGAGAAGCGGTTCACCGAGCTCAGCCGGTTCATGCAACAGCTCCGCAAGCCGACCCAGATCGGCGACGCGCCGACCGGGGTCTCCGAGCGCGACCGGCTGCTCGACGTACGCCGTCACGTGGAGATCAGCGCGGAGCGCTACGACCACTCGACCGGCGAGCTGCGGGCGACGTACCGGACCCTGGGGGAGAAGAGCGGCGGCGAGAGCCAGGAGCTGGTGGCGTTCATCGTCGGCTCGGCCCTCCGGTTCCGGCTCGGTGACGAGATGCGCTCGCGCCCGCGCTTCGCCCCGGTCTTCCTCGACGAGGGCTTCGTCAAGGCCGACTCCGAGTTCGCGGGCCGCGCCGTCCAGGCCTGGAAGGGGCTCGGCTTCCAGCTCATCGTCGGGGTCCCGCTCGACAAGGTGACCGGCCTCGAGCCGCACATGGACGAGCTGCTGGCGATCACCAAGAACGGCGCGACGCACCAGGCCTGGATCACGCCCATCTCCGACGCCGGTGAAATACCACCCGGAGCGGGGTGAGGCGGGCGCTGCCGGGACCGATGACGATGGGGGAGGACACAGGACGCACGAGCTGAGCGAGGCCCGATGAACCAGACGAGCACTGGACCGACCGGCGACCCTGCCGAAGGTTTCATGACCGACTTCGTCAGCGTGTTCGCGGGAGTCCTGCTCCTGATGAGCGCTGCCTTCGGGATCCTCCAGGGAGCGTCCGCGATCGCGAACGACGACCTCTACTCGGCCGGCAGCGACTACCTCTACAAGTTCGACATGGACGTCTGGGGCTGGACCCACGTCGTGATCGGAGTGCTCTGCGTCGTCGTCGCGATCGGCATCCTGCGGGGCAGCTCCTGGGGACAGATCTCCGGCATCATCATCGCCGGCCTGTCCGCGATCGCGAACTTCGCCTTCATCCCGCACTATCCGCTGTGGGCGATCACGGTCATCGCCGTCGACCTGCTCATCATCCACGCACTCGCCACCCAGCTGAAGCGCGGTTGACCCGCCGACGGCGTACCGGCCGCCGACCTCAGTGCAGTGCCACCTTGAGGAATGCGACCAGGATGCCGATGCCGGCGCCCGCTGCGGCGCTGGCGATCCGACCGGTGGTGTCGAGACCACCGCGGGCGCCGGCGATGTAGCTGTAGACGGCCAGCAGGCCGATGGTCACCACGAGCGCTGTCCAGGCGGAGGTGCTGAGACTGGCACCGGCGAGCCTGGTCACGAGGAGGACGGCCAGCGGGACGACCGACACGGCGGCGACCGGTGCCGTCTCCACCACGGCATGGCGCAGCGCCTTGACCGGGTGGTGGCCGTGGGTCAGCGAGCTGCCGATGGTGACGGCGTGCAGGTGGGCGAGCCAGTAGACACCCACGGTGGCGATGATCGCGACGCTCAGCTGTGCCGTCGAGTCCGCGTGACCCACGCCGTACGCGATCACCGCGGCGCAGACCACGGTGCCGGTGATGGCGGCCTCGCCGCCGGAGGCCAGGCCGAGCCGGAAGACCTGGCGCCGGTCATCCGCCACCGAAGGTCTCCAGCAGCGTGGCTCGCTCGGCCTCGGTCAGGTTGGTGCTGATCAGCTTGCTGTCCCGGCCGTGGAACCTCTCCCCGAGGCGGTCCAGGTCAGCGTCCTCGGTGACCAGGAACAGCGCCGAGGTGCCCGGTCCGACCTCGGTCCGGATCCGCTCCAGGTCCGCCTTCGTGATGCCGGTGCCGGACGTGGCCTTGGCGAGAGCGCCCACACCGGCTCCGAGCGCCAGACCGGCGACCGGTATCGCGAACAGCGCGCCGCCGAGGATGCCCCACAGCGCTCCCCAGGCGGCACCACGCTTCGAGCTGTCGTGGTGGTGGTGCAGGGTGGGTTTGTCGGCGCCCTCGGGCCAGCTCATGATCGCGTGGTCGACGATCGTGACCAGACCGTCGGCTGCACCGGACTTCAGCGCGGCCTCTGCATGCGCGGCGCCGTCGGGGTCCTCGAACTTCCACACCGTGAACGTCGTCATCGGTCTCTCCTCATCGGGTTGTCGGACAGGGTCGAAGGGGCAAGGTCGAAGGGCAGGGTCGAAGGCAGGGTCGAAGGCAGGTCAGGACGCCAGTGCGCCGATGCTGAGGGCGACGATGCTGAGGACGACGAGCATCGCCAGCAGCGGCCAGACCCAGCGCAGATACGTCCCGTAGGGCACCCGGGCGATCGCGAGCCCGCCCATCACGACGGCGGAGGTGGGAATGAAGAGGTTCATGATCCCGGACGCGCTCTGGTAGGCGGTCACGACCAGCTCGGCGGGCACGTCCGCGAAGGAAGCCAGCGGGCTCATGATCGGCATCGCCACGGTCGCGAGACCCGACGACGACGGGATCAAAAAGGACAGCGGGAGGAACAGGGCGAACATCACGATCGCGAAGCCGGCCTGGCCGACGTCGCCGAGGGCCTGCTCGGCCCAGTTGAGGACGGTGTCGGTGATCTGGCCGTTGTTCATCACCACCGTGATGCCGCGGGCGATGCCGATGATCAGCGCGACGCCGAGCAGGTCTCGGGCACCGTTGACGAAGGAGCCCGTGAGGTCCTCCTCGGACAGCCCGCCGATCAGCCCGATGATGATGCTGAAGAGGATGAACGACGCGGTCATCTCCGGGAACCACCACCAGAGCGTGGGTAGGGGGAGGTTGAGGTCCTCCCACGGGATGACGCCGTACATCATCACGCCGAAGGCCAGCCCGAACACCGCCAGGATCAGCTTGTGCCGCCCGGTGAGCTCGGCATCGGCACCGCCGGCACCCGCGCTGAAGTACTGCTCGTTCTGCTCGCGCAGGTGCGCCACGATCGACCGTGACGGATCGGCCTTGACCCGGTCGGCGTACCGGAGCACGAAGAAGATGCCGATGATCAGTCCGACGACGAGCATCACCAGGCGCAGCACGAGCCCGTCGCTGATCGAGACGCCGGCGAAACCAGACGCGATGCCGGTGGCGAACGGGTTGATCGTCGAGCCGAAGGTACCGATGCCGCAGCCCAGCAGGACCACGGCGGCACCGGTCATGGCGTCGTACCCCGCCGCGATCATCACGGCCACGATCAGGGAGTAGAAGGCCAGGCTCTCCTCCGCCATGCCGTACGTCGTGCCGCCGAGCGCGAACACCGTCATCAGGATCGGGATCATCCAGCGCTCGCGACCGCGCAGCCGCTCCACCAGACGGCCGATGCCGTTCTGGATCGCGCCGGTGCGCATGGTCACGCCCAGGAACCCGCCGATGACGATGATGAACAGCGCGACGTCGATCGCGCCGAACAGCGACCCGTCGTTGTAGTAGCTGATGTTCCCCTTCGTGTTCTCGATGCCGTACAGGCCGTTGATCGGTGCGGTGAGCGAGTCGACGAGGATGCGGGCGGGGTGCGAGTCGACCCCGTGGTAGGTGCCCGGGATGGGACTGCCGTCCTTGTCGACCTCGTAGACGCCGGCGGGCACCACCCAGGTCGCGAGCGCCATCAACACGATCAGCGCGAAGAGGATCGTGTACGCCGACGGCAGCTTGAAGCCGCGGCGCGCCTCGGTCGGTGCCGGGGTGCTCATCGGCTCACCTGCGCGACCGAGCCGACGTCGTCACCACGGTGGTGCTCGTCGCCCCTGGCCCACACGATCAGGGCCACGATCAACAGGACGTTGACGAGCACGACGGCCCAGCGGACGCGCATGCTCACAGCGGGTCCCGCTCGAGCGGGCAGGTCATGCAGTGCCCGCCACCGCGACCCTTGCCGAGCTCGAAGCCCTCGATCGTGATGACCTCGATCCCGGCCGCGCGCATCTTTGCGATCGTGTGCGTGTTGCGCTCGTACGCGATGACCACCCCCGGCTCGAGTGCGACGACGTTGTTGCCGTCGTCCCACTGCTCGCGCTCCTGCTGGTAGGCGTCGCCGCCGGTCTCGATCACGCGGAGCGCGGGTACGCCGAGCGCGTCGGCCACCGTCGAGAGGAAGTCCTTCTCCTCGGTCACGTGGAACGGCGCACCGTTGACGCCGGGGCGCAGGCTGATCGCGCGGACCTTGTCCATCACGCGGGGGTAGAGGGTGACCGCGTCGCGGTCGAGCATCGTGAAGACGGTGTCGAGGTGCATGTGCGCGCGGTCCTTGGTCATGACCACCGCGACCACTCGTTCGGCGGCGCCCTTCTCGAAGAGGGACCGGGCGACCTGCTCGATCATCCGCGCCTGCGACCGCTCGCTCATGCCGATGAGCACGGTCCCGTTGCCGATCGGCTGGACGTCGCCGCCCTCGAGCGAGGCGCGACCGAAGTCCTCGATGTTGAAGCGCTCGTCCTCGCCGAGCCGGGGGTACCAGAAGTCGAAGTCCGCGCCGGCGAACATCGGGTGGCACCGGTAGATCGCGGCCACGTTGTACGCCTCGAGCCGACGCGCAGGCCAGTACATCGGGTTGATCGAGACCCCGCCGTACATCCAGCACGACGAGTCGCGCGTGAAGAGCGTGTTCGGCAGCGGCGGCAGGACGAACAGGCCCTCGTCGTCGATGGCCGCGGCGATCACCGAGCTGGACCGCAGCCGGGCCCGGTCGAGGCCGGCCTCGGCGACCGTGAGGCCACCGATGAGATGGGTGGCCAGCTGCGTCGGCGTCATCTCCGACAGCAGGGCGCGCACCTCGTCGACCATCGAGAGGCCGACCGTGAACTCGGAGGCGGTGACCTCGATCAGCCGCCTCCGGCCCTCGCTGCTGGCCTCCAGCGCCTCGCCGAGGAGGTCCTGCAGCAGGAACACCTCGACTCCGTGCTCGCGCATCCTGGCGACGAACTGGTCGTGCTCGTACTGGGCGCGCTCGACCCAGAGCACGTCGTCGAAGAGCAGGTCGTCGTGGTTGGTCGGGGTGAGCCGCTGCAGGCTGAGGTCAGGTCGGTGGACCATCACCTTGCGCAGCCGTCCGACCTCCGAGTGGACTCCGAACGTCATCGCTCCTCCGTCCCTGGCACGACCTGGGTGCCCGCTTCTCCGTCGACGATCTGCTTGATCTCGTTGAGCGAGCCGATCGCGGCCCGCCCCCCGGTGGCCTCGACGAAGCGGCAGGCCGCCTCGACCTTCGGCCCCATGGAGCCGGCAGGGAACTCACTGTCGCGGAGCTCGGCGGCGCTCACCCGGCCCATTGCCTGCTGCTGCGGGGTGCCCCAGCCGGTGTACACGGCGTCGACGTCGGTGGCCATCACGAACAGGTCCGCCTGCACCTCGCGGGCCAACAGCTCGCTGGCGAGGTCCTTGTCGATGACCGCCTCCACGCCGATGAGCGTGGTCTCCGCGGCCGGCAGGAACATCGTGGGTACGCCGCCGCCGCCCGCGCAGATCAGCACGACGCCGTGGTCGAGCAGCCAGCGGATCGGCCGGATCTCGAAGATGTGCTTGGGCTGGGGGGAGGGGACCACCCGGCGCCAGCTGTCGCCGTCGGGCTTGAAGATCCAGTCCTTCTCAGCAGCGAGACGGTCGGCGTCGGCCTGCGTGTAGATCGGGCCGACGAACTTGGTGGGATCCTCGAACGCCGGGTCCCCGGGGTCGACCTGGACCATCGTGAGGATCGTCGCGAGCGGCACGTCGCGCGGCATCGCGTTCCCGAGCTCCTGCTCGAGGACGTAGCCGATCATCCCTTCGGTCTGCGCCCCGAGGACGTCGAGCGGGTACGGGTCCACCTCTTCGTACGCCGCCGCCTGCAGCGCCAGCAGGCCGACCTGGGGGCCGTTGCCGTGGGAGAGCACCAGCTGGTGCTCCTTCGCGACGGACGCCAGCGCGGGAGCAGCGGCGCGCACGTTCGACCGCTGGTTCTCGGCGGTCATCGGCTCGCCGCGCTTCAACAGGGCGTTCCCGCCGAGCGCCACCACGACGCGCATCGGAGGTCAGTCCCCGAGGGTGGCGACCATGATCGCCTTGATCGTGTGCAGTCGGTTCTCGGCCTGGTCGAAGACGATCGAGTGGTCGGACTCGAAGACCTCGTCGGTGACCTCGAGTCCGTCCAGCCCGTACTCCTGGAAGATGTCCTCGCCGACCTTGGTCTCCCGGTTGTGGAACGCCGGGAGGCAGTGCATGAACTTGACCCGCGGGTTCTTGGTGCGGGCGAGGACGTCGGCGTTGACCTGGTACGGGGTCAGCAGCTTGATCCGCTCGGCCCACACACTCTTGTCCTCGCCCATCGAGACCCAGACGTCGGTGTAGAGGTAGTCGGTGCCGACCACCCCTTCGTCGACGTCCTCGGTCAGGGTGAGCCGGGCCCCGGTCTCCTCGGCGATCCCGCGACAGGTGTCGATCAGGTCGTCTGTCGGCCAGAGGTCGCGCGGGGCGCACAGCCGCACGTCCATGCCGTACTTGCAGCCACCGACCATCAGGGAGTTGCCCATGTTGTTGCGGGCGTCGCCCAGGTAGCAGAAGGCGATCTCGCTCAGGTGCTTGTCGCAGTGCTCGGTCATCGTCAGCACGTCGGCGAGGATCTGGGTGGGGTGGAACTCGTCGGTGAGACCGTTCCAGACCGGGACGCCGGCGTACTGCGCGAGGGTCTCGACGTTGGCCTGGGCCGAGCCGCGGTACTCGATGCCGTCGAACGTCCGGCCCAGGACCCGCGCGGTGTCCTTCATCGACTCCTTGTGGCCGATCTGGGATCCACTGGGCTCCAGGTAGGTCACGTGTGCGCCCTGGTCCTTGGCCGCGACCTCGAACGCCGTACGCGTGCGGGTCGACGTCTTCTCGAAGATCATCGCGATGTCCTTGCCGCTGAGCCGCGGCTGCTCGTAGCCGGCGTACTTCGCGGCCTTGAGGTCGGCGGACAGCCGGAGCAGGAACTTCAGCTCACCCGGGCTGAAGTCGAGCTCCTTCAGGAAGCTGCGGTGGCGCAGGTTGAACGACATGGGTGCTCCCTGTTAGGCGTTGGCGGGCGTGACGTCCGCGTGTGATCTGACGAAGAACTTGACGGCCTCCTCGACCACGACGATCGAGACGGCCAGGCCGAGGCAGATGCACCACTGGTTGAAGCTGAGCCCGGTGGTGCCGAAGATGCGTTCGAGGAAGTCCAGAGTGGTGATCGCGACGATCGCCAGCAACGAGACGGCGTAGCGGCGCAGCTGCATGACACCCGGGAAGGTGTCGCGGTCGAGGATCGTGTGTGTCTGGTCGCGGCTCAGCAGCGCGCCGAAGAGGTGGAACAGCGACAGCGTGGTGAGCAGCATCGTCGCCGCCACGACGGCGCCGCCGTGGTCGTCGCCGATCTGGTAGGCGACGAGGGAGCCGACCGTCATCACGGCGCCCTGGACGCAGAGACGGATCCAGTTGTTGCGCGACAGCACCGGTGCGCCGACCGGGCGAGGCGGCCGGGACATCAGCCCGCGGGCCGGCTGGTCGAAGCCGAGCGCGATCGCGAGCGGGATGTCGACGACCATGTTGAGCCACAGGATCTGCAGCGGGTTCAGCGGTGCGCCGTCGGCGATGCCGACGATGCCGGCTCCGATGAAGATCGCGATGTACGCGACCAGGGTCGACATCTGGAAGCGCAGGTACTTCAGCAGGTTGTCGTAGAGCGTGCGGCCGTACGACACGGCGCCGACGATCGTCGCGAAGTTGTCGTCCGTGAGGATCATGACCGCGGCCTCCTTGGAGACCTCGGTCCCGGTGATGCCCATGGCGACGCCGATGTCGGCGGTCTTGAGCGCCGGGGCGTCGTTGACGCCGTCGCCGGTCATCGCGACGACGTTGCCCTTCTCCTTGAGCAGCCGCACCAGGCGGACCTTGTCCTCGGGGGCCACGCGCGCGATCACCCCGATCTCGTCGAGCTGGTCACGCAGCACCTCGTCGCTCATCGCGGCGAACTCGGTGCCGGTGACGGCGCGGCCCTCGATGCCGAGCTCGCTCGCGATGGCGGCGGCCGTGGTGGCGTGGTCGCCGGTGATCATCCGCACCCGGATGCCCGCGTCGTGGCACTCGGCGATCGCCGTACGGGCCTCGGGTCGCGGTGGGTCGACGATGCCGACCATGGCCAGCAGGGTGAGCTCCTGGACCTGGTCGATCAGGTCGCCGCCCGCCCCGACGACGTCCCGGTCCAGGTCGCGTTGCGCCACGACCATGACTCGCTCACCGGCGTTCGCTATCTGGTCGTTGGCCTCGAGCGCGAGGTGCCGGTTGTCGTCCGTGATCGGGACCAAGGTGCCGTCGGGGTTGCGCAGCGTCGTCGACCGGGCGATGAGGACGTCGGGTGCTCCCTTGACGTAGCAACGTACGACGGGCCGACCGTCGTCGGAGGTCATCTCGTGGAAGGTGGCCATGAACTTGTAGTCGGAGTCGAACGGGACCTCGGCAACGCGGGGGAGCGCGGACCTGGTCTCGGCGATGTCGAGGCCGCCCTTGGCGCCGAGCACGATCAGCGCGCCCTCGGTGGGGTCGCCGATCAGCGCTTCGCCGTCGAGCACGGCATCCGCGCACAGCACCATCGGGAGGAGGTACGGGTCGAGGTCGTGACGCTGGCCGCCCACGTGGCTGATCTCGCCGGCGGTGCTGTAGCCCTCGCCCGAGACCGTGTAGCGGTTCTGGCCGGGGATCACGATCTCGCGTGCGGTCATCTTGTTGAGCGTGAGCGTGCCGGTCTTGTCGGAGCAGATCGCCGAGGTCGACCCCAGGGTCTCGACGGCCGGGAGGCGCTTGACGATCGCGTTGCGGCGGGCGATCTCGCGGGTGCCCATCGACAGCAGAGCGGTCACCACCGCGGGCAGGCCGGTCGGGATCGCGGCGACCGCCAGCGCGACGCCGGTGATGAAGAGGGTGTCGAATGACTCACCGCGGGCGAGGCCGAGCAGGACGACGATGACCAGGGCCACGGCGGCGATGGCGGCGATGATCTTCGAGAGCGAGTCGAGCTGCTTCTGCAGCGGTGTCTTGCTCGTCTCCGTGTTGGCGAGCATGTCGGCGATGTGACCGATCTCGGTGTCCATCCCGGTGGAGGTCACGATGATCTCGCCGCGGCCGCGCGTGACCGAGGTGTTCATGTAGGCCATGCAGAGGCGGTCGCCCAGCGGCACGTTCTCTCCCGGCACCGGCTCGATGCTCTTGCCGACCGGGAGGCTCTCTCCGGTGAGGGCGGCCTCCTCGATCTCCAGCGTCGCGGCGAGGGAGACCCGTCCGTCGGCCGGGATCCGGTTGCCCGCCTCGACCAGGACGATGTCGCCCGGGACCAGCTCCTCGGCATCGATCTCGAGCGCCTGACCGTCACGACGGACCCGCGCGATCGTCTTCATCATCTGCGAGAGGGCCTTGACGCTCTCCTCGGCCTTGGCTTCCTGGCGCAACCCGATGACGGCGTTGAACACGGTCAGCCCGGCCAGCACCACCGTGGTGCCGGTCTCCTGGGTGACGAGCTGGTTGACCACAGCTGCGGCCAGCAGGATGACCTGCATGAAGTCCTCGTACTGGCGCACGAAGGCGCGCCAGGCCGGCTCCTTCTTGCCGCCGGCGAGCCGGTTCGGTCCGTGCGAGGCGAGGCGGCTCCCGGCCTCCTCGACAGACAGCCCGTGGGCGGGGTCGACCCCGAGCTCGCGGGCGACGTCGACTGCCTCCGTGGACACGGGGTCATGGGATCGCCCGACTCCGGAGATGTCCGCGTCCTTGGTCGTCATCGGCCCTCCAGGATCAGCGCAGGTGCACCTCGATCGTGATCAAGCGCCGGGTGGTCACGCTCCACCCTGGGTGGGGTGGGTTCGGACGTTGACCGCTCCCACGTGCCTCGGGGCCGTTGCCGCCCGGCACCCAGCCCGGACGTCAGGTTCGTCCGCGATTCCACCCTCGGGGGTGTGATGCGACCACCTCGCCGCGATGAAATCCTCGAGGTGTTCGAGACGGCTGTTGACGCGACGAGGAGAAGCCAGATGACGGAGCTCGACGTAGGACCCATCGACTACCTGGCCGTGGAGTTCCCCGGCGCGAGGCTCGAGGGCGACGGCCTGGCCGCGCTCGTCGACCTCACCGAGCGAGGAATCATCCGGATCCTCGACCTGGTCGTGGCCAAGGTCGAGGAGGACGGAAGCTTTGCCGTCGTGGCCCTGGCCGACCTCGACGGCGACGGCGCGCTCGACCTGGCCGTCTTCGAGGGAGTTCAGTCCGGGCTCCTCGGCGGTGACGACATCGCCCAGAGTGCGGCGCTGGTCCAGCCCGGGAACGCGGTGGGCCTGCTCCTCTACGAGAACACCTGGGCCGGCCCGTTCGTGTCGGCCATGCGCAAGGTCGGGGCCGAGGTCATCGCCAGCGGCCGGATCCCGGCCACCGACGTGGCAGCCGCGCTGGACGCACTCGAAGCCGCGGAAGACTGAGAGGGAGATACTCATGGGACTCATCGGCGGAATGGCCCGCACGGCGGTGGTCGCGGGCACCGCGACCGCGGTGTCTAACCGGGTGTCGCGACGACAGGCTGGACGATGGCAGACGCAGGCCGACGCACAGGCCTACCAGGAGCAGCAGTACCAGCAACCGGCGTACGCGCCGCCGCCGCCCGCTCCGGCGCCGCCTCCTCCGGCGGCGTCCACGTCCGACGACCTGATCGAGCAGCTCCAGAAGCTGGGTTCGCTGCGAGACCAGGGGATCCTCACCGACGCGGAGTTCGAGGCGCAGAAGGCAAAGCTGCTCGCCAGGTGAGGGGCCGCGGCTGTCCGCGGTTCCCGAGATTTGGGTATCGCCGGGTGTGTCGCCTCGAGGCGTCCCCGCGTTAGCCTGACGGCGGCCCACTCACTCGGAAGAGAGGCTGCCCCTCGAGGGCGACTCATGGCTCACGGTGACCGCGGATCAGGGCAGGTGCAGGGCGGGCAGTACGACTCGCCCTTCTTCAGGTCCAAGTTCCGGGTGCCCGCCACGCCCCAGCACTTCGTCCGGCGGCCGCGTCTCACGCGGCTGCTGGGCGACCTCGCCGAGTACCCCGTCACCGCGCTGGTCGCTCCGGCCGGCGCCGGCAAGACAGCGCTCGCGGCCGACTGGATCAGGCACAACGGCCGGCGGTCCGCGTGGCTCGCGCTCGACGACTCCGATCGCGACGCGCAGCAGCTGATGACGGCGCTGGCCGCGGCCGTCGACCAGCTCGCCCCCGGCTGCGCGGAGGCGACGATGTCGGTGCTTCGTCGTCCTCACCAGGCCCAGGACGCCGTACATGCCCTGGTCGACGCCCTCGAGGACGTCCGGGCCGACCCAGCGGTGCTGGTCATCGACGACGTCCACCGCGTCGACGACGACGCCGCCGCTGCGGCCTGCCTGGCGTCGTTCGTCGAGCACAAGCCGGCCTGGCTCGATCTCCTCCTGCTCAGCCGGCGTCGGCTGACCCTCCCGGTGGACCGGTACCGCGCCAGCGGCGCTCTCGCCGACCTCTCGTTCGACGCCCTGCGGTTCTCGGACGACGAAGCGAGGGAGATGCTCCAGGCGTTGTGCCCGGAGACGTCCCCCGAAGAGCTGCCGGACGCCGCCGAGTGGGCCGGCGGTTGGGCCGCGGCGCTGCAGCTCGCTGCGCTCGCCGTACGGTCCCAAGGGGCTCCCGTGGTCCCGCTCCCGCGCGCTGAGCACCAGGCGCCGCCCGGATCCGGTCGTCTCGTCGACGAGTACCTCTGGCACGAGGTGCTCAGTGCCGAGCGTCCGGAGATGATCGACCTGCTGCTGGGCGTGTCGGTGGTCGACCGGGTGAACTACCCGCTCGCGGAGGCGCTCACCGATCGTCCGGACGCCGGCGAGATGCTCGCCGAGGCCGAGCGTCGCGGCCTGTTCGTGACGGGGCTCGAGTCGGGCGGCTGGTTCGAGGTGCACGGGCTGGTCCGGGACCTGCTGCTCGCGGAGCTCGCCCGTCGCTGGCCCGAGCGGCTGCGGGACCTGCACGCCCGGGCGGCGCGGTGGTTCGAGACCGCTGACGACAGCACCAGTGCGCTCGAGCACTGGCTCGCGGCAGGGGAGCCTCGGGCGGCGCTTCGGCTGCTCGCCGGTCTCGCCGTGGACCTGTTCGACAGCGGCCGCGAGTCGGCGATCCGACGCATGCTCGGCGAGATCTCACCGAGCTTCCCCCAATCCGATCCCGATGCCCTGGTCGAGTTCGCGTGGTGTCAGCTGCTGGTCGACCGCCGGTCGTTCGATGCTGCTCTGGCGACGGCCGAGTCCGCGGCACCGGCGGAGGGCTCCGTCGTGGGCCGGTTGATGATCCTGCAAGCCGCCTCCGCCATCGTCTCCGGTGACTGGCAGCAGTGCGAGGGCCTGGCGCGGGGTGCGATGGAGGCACTCGAAGGCGCGCCGTGGCTCGACCCGCTCGGCCGGTTCGGCTGGACCCTGGTCGCGCACGGCATCGCCCTCGACGAGCGCTGGCTCGAGGGCGGAGTCGAGGTCGAGGGCGTTCGGCACGGCGTCAGCAACGATGCCCAGCGCTCGATCGCCCTCGAGGGCACCCGAGCCGTGGCCCTGGCCCTGGCCGGCTACCCGCTCGACGCCGTGCGAGTGGCGGCCGGCGTGCGGCAGCTCGCCGACGACGGCGACCTGAGCACCCTGCGCTCCGAGCTGGCGCTGGCCGACGCGGTCGCGATCCGAGAGCTCGGCGACCACGAGCAGGCTCGGCAGCTGCTCGAGGGCCTGACCGCACGCTCGTCGTACCCGCTGGTCTTCGTCCAGGTCATGGCGCAGCTCGAGCTGGTCGAGCTGCACCTGTCCAACGGCGATCTCGACTCGGCGGCGGCGGCGTTCGACCTGGCCGCCGCGACCTGTGAACGCGAGCACGGCGGGCAGGGCGCCACCACGTGCCTGGCACGTCGCGGTGTCGCACTCGGGCTCGCTCGAGGTGACCACGACGAGGCTGCGCATTGGGCGCAGCGGATCGTGGACCCGTTCTGGGGGCCGGTCAGCAACGCCCGCATCTCGCTGGCCGCACAGCGCCTCCCCGAGGCTGCCGAATCGCTCGCGCTCGCGGTCCCGCGGTGCGCCCGGCATCAGGTGATCCGCCAGCTGCTGCTGGCCCGTTGCCTGCGCCACGGTGAACGGGGCTCGGCGGAGAAGGAGGTCGCGACGGCCGTCGAGATCGCCGCTGAGCACGGCATGCTCGAGACCGTCGGGTACGAGGGCCGCGAGGTGCTCGACCTGCTCGAGCTGTCCGCGTGGCGCGTGCCGGACGGCTGGATGCACCGGCTGCGCCACGTCGTGGTCGGCGGCGACGTCCTGGGTGCGCCTGCCGGCGTCATGGTGGACGAGCTCACCGCGCGAGAGCGCGACGTGCTCCGCCTGCTGCCTACGCGCCTCACGCTCCGCGAGATCGCCGGTGAGCTGTTCGTGTCCCACAACACCCTGAAGTTCCACCTGCGGGTGATCTACCAGAAGCTCGGCGTCAACTCCCGCGGCGAGGCGGTCGACGCCGCTCGCCGGCTAGGCCTGCTGCGCAGCTAGCCACGTCTCGGGGCCATGCCTCGGGCCCGGGTGGTCATTCCGGGTGCGCATACCGCTTCCGCAGCTGGGACTCGAACTCCTCCTCGGAGAGCAGTCCCCGGTCGACGAGCAGGAGGAGCTCGCGGACCTCGTCCGCCCTGCGCGGACCAGCGGGTCCGGCAGGGGCGTCGACCATGGGGTCGAGCGGCGGGGGGCCGCGGAGGACCCCCAGATGGTCGTGCCGCGACCCTTCGACACGCTCCAACTCAACCGCCTCCTCCTTCGTGCCGTCCCCCTTCACGGGCACGCGCCGCCTGCTCCAGCCGGTGTCGTGGGATCCGCTCACCGCCGACGATCTGGCCGCCACCGGCCCGAGCGGCGTCCGCCAGCTCCTGGGCCCACAGGTCCTCGGCCACGAGGATCAGCGCCGACGACCCGGACCGCAGTGCCCGGCAGGCGAGCGCGATGTCGTCGTCACTGAGCAGGCCGCCGACCTCGCCGTCGACGCGCCGCAGGTCGGACAACGCCGAGACCAGCTCCGGCTCGGCGACCGTGTAGCGACCTTGCGAGTCGGTGACGACCCCCACCAGATCGAGGATCCGGATCCTCGACGACTCGACGAGAGACCTCAGGGCTTGCGCGACGCTCGCGCTCGAGGACAGGTCGGGCAGGTTGATGACGACGTACTCCACCAGGTCCGGGTCGGGCGAGGTGCGGTCCGAGGCGTTGTGCCCGCCGCCTGCAGCGCCTTCTGCCATGGTCGTGTCCCATTTCTGAGCAGCCGTCACGCCAGGAGCTTGGCCTTGGCCTGCTGGAACTCCGCATCGGAGATGGTGCCCTGGCGCTGCAGCTCGGCCAGTCGCTCGATCTCTCCGGCCGTGCTGGTCCCGCTGACGCTCTGGATGTAGGCGCGGCGTTCCTGCTCGCGCATGGACTCGTCGCGGATCGCGTGCTGCCCCATCTTCTTGCCACGGGCGATCAGGTAGACGAAGACGCCGAGGTACGGCAGCACGATGACGAAGATCGTCCACAGCGCCTTGGACCAGCCGGACAGGTCGTCGCTGCGGAAGACGTCGGAGAAGACCGAGATGAGCAGCCAGATCCAGATGAAGAACAGGAAGAACCAGAGCATGGAGAGGAAGACGTCGCCCGGGCTGTACTCCCACACTGTGACCACGGTGAAACCTCCTGGTCGTTCATTGGTTGAGGAACCATCGTCGGAACGACGCGGGTGGTCGGACACCACCCCGGACGGGGTAGATACCGCTGCTACTCCTCGTCCTGGTCGTGCTTCAGCCCCGCGACCGGGTCGGACCGGCCGTCAGGCCCCGGGGCCAGGTCCAGCTGGACCCACAACGCCCAGACGAAGAGCACGTTGAAGCCGATGATGAAGGCGCTCCACACCGGGTAGATGGGCAGGAACGCGAAGTTCGTGAGAATCCCCAGGCTCGCCACGGTCAGCCCCGCTACCTGAGCCCACGCCGTCTGGCAGAAGATGCCGACGGCGACCGCGACACCGATCGCGCCGACCCCGATGTGGATCCATCCCCACGCGGTCAGGTCGATCTCGTAGAGGTACTCCGTCGCCGTGTACAGCTCGTCGTGGGCGACGGCCGACGCGCCTTGGAGGATGTCGAAGAGCGAGGCGATCATCAGCAGGAAGGCGGCGAACGTCGCCGTGATGCCCGCGAACATCACCTTAGGCGGGCTGCCGGCGTCGTAGCGCGGCTCAGCGCGCATGGGTCCTCCTCAGTGCCTCTCCCGCGAGCGTGACCGCGGTTCGGGTGGAGGCACCCCACCCCGGTGAGGGTGGAACGTGCTGGGGTTCGCACGGTGTCGGGTTGGTAGCAGGTGAGCGACGCTCAGAGCCGCGAAGACCAGGGTGTTCACTCCGACGAACAGCGCCAGCGCCTCGTACCAACCTGTGGTCAGCACGGTCGTGGGGAGCAATATGCCGTAGACGTACGTCATGGCGGGTAGACCCACGCTCCGTGCCTTCGACTCCGGCAGGTCGCCCCAGCCGGCCTTCTGCCCGGTTCGCATCTGCACGAAGGATGCGATGAAGCATGCCTGGAGGTACAGGTCGTAGCAGATCTCGATGACGACCGGTGCTGCGACCAGACGGGCCGGCCAGCCCGCCGGCCACACCGTCACGATCCTCTCGACGACGAACACGGAGCCGATCACGACCCAGAACGGCGACCAGCGAAGTTCCTCGGCCGCCAGCAGGGTGATGGCGAGCAGCAACAAGTACGAGTTCAGCGCCACCACGCCGTAGCCCAGGCCGATCTGCTGCAGCCAGTATCGGGCGGTGGTGCGGGTGACCCCGAAGGCAGCGATGTTCTCCAGGGCGCCCCGGTGCCATCGCAGTCGCTGCAGCCACAGCTCATGCGACGTGGCCTTGATCTCGGTGGTGACCCGGCACTCTGGCGGCGAGGTCATCCTGGCGCCCAAGGTCTTCAGGGCGAGCGTGAGCTCGTTGTCCTCGGTCAGCGCGAAGGTGTCGTAGACGTCGCCGGGCGTCCCCGGGATCAGCTCGCCGCGGGTGTCGGCGACCGCCTGGAGGGCATATCCCCGGATGAGCGACGCGGTTCCCGTCAGGACGAAGACCCGCCCGCGGTGACGCGCGACGTGTCGCTGGTATCGATGGAACTCGTTGCGTTGAAGCTGTCCGAGCAGACCCGCGCCCTCCGCGCCGTAGAAGAGGCCGCTGACTGCCATCAGGTCTGGATCCGCCTCCAGCAGGCCGAGCCCCACCTCGAGGAAGTCGGTTGCGATGGTCGAGTCGGCGTCCATGACCATGACGACGTCCGGTGTCGACAACCGCGGCAGTATCTCGGCGAGAGCCTGGTTCAGAGCACCCGCCTTCTGGTGCTCGTTGCCGACGGTCTCCAGCACCCTCACCCCGTGGCTTCGAGCAACGAGGGCCGTGGTGTCCGTGCAGTTGTCCGCGACCACGATCACGCGATCGGGGGGTCTGGACTGCTCCCTGAGCGACAGCAGGGTCGCGCCGATCGCGCCTGCCTCGTTGTGCGCTGGTATCAGCACGGTGCACCGAACTCGCCCGCCCCGCACGCGCTCGACATCCGACGGCACGGCCGATGGCGGCCACACGGGCGGCGCCTCGACCTGCAGCGCCTTCACCGCAACCGGTCCGAGCACCCATCGTCGTACCAGCCTGAGCTGGGGCGGTATCGGTCGCGGCCTGCGTCGGCTGCGGGCGAGGACTCGCGCGGCTGTCGCCGTCTGCAGAGCGGCGACCCCCACGAAGATCGCAGCAGTCGCTGCCCCGGTTGCGAGGACGACCGCGATCCCCGGGCGGCTCACCTCGACCGGCACGGGGAGGATGCCCGTGCTGATCTCGGATGGCGTAGAACTATGCGTCAGTGCCCAGATCGCCATCGCGAGCAGCAGCACCGTCGCCGTCGTCAGAATGACGGTTGCCCACCCCAACCGTGCCATGCGGCGGCCGGGACTCGCTTCCCGCGCGAACGACATCACCGCCTCCACGTACGTCGCTGGCGACGTGCTGCTGTGCCTCGATCGTGACGTCTCAACCGAACGCAGTGCCTTCCGCTGCGCCGGTGGACTCGGGTTCAGGGTGCCGGACCATCCGGAACGAGTTGGCCAGCCCGAGCAGCGCCGCGAGGATCGGGACGGCCAGGGCCACCTGCAACGCCCGCGGGCGCGCTTCGGTGTTGATCCGGATGACCTCGTCCTGGATCGGCTCCGGTTCGTCGGCGAGCAGCGCCTCGAGCTCGGTGTTGCTCATCACCTCGGCGTCTCGCTCGAGCGTCTCGGCCACCTGCGCCTTGTCGTCCGACGGAAGGACGGAGCTGTCGTCGGCCATGGCCGTGAAGGTCGCCGACAGCGTCGCCAGCATGATCGCCCCGGCGAACGCGAGGCCGAAGGAGAGCCCGAACGATCCGGCGGCCGAGTTGATCCCTGCCGCCTCGCTGACCCGTTCCTCCGAGATCGGGCCGAGCGTGTAGTTGTTGAGCTGCGACACCAGGAGACCGAGCCCGCAGCCGGCGACCACGAGCGGCGCGACCAGGGCCCACCCGGAGTCGGCGCGCGGCACGATCGGCAGCAGCGCGAGCAGACCCGCGGCCAGCAGGAGGAACCCCACGCGGATGATCCCGCTCGGGCGGCGACTCCCCGCCATCCGCCCGGCGAGGACGGCCACCACGAACATGCTGAGCGACAACGGGGCCAGCGAGAGCCCGGCCTCCATCGCGTTGTACTCCAACACCATCTGCAGGTAGATCGGCAGCGCGATCATGGCGCCGCCGAGGGCGATCTGCTGCAGCATCTGCTGCGAGATGCCCAGTCGGAAGGTCGGGATCGCGAAGAGGGCGGGGTCCACCAGGGTCGGCCGGCCCGCGCGCTTGCGGGAAGCCAGCCATTTGACCAGGGAGCCCAGGGCGACGGCGCCGACGGCCATGAGCAGCAGGACGAACTCGCCCCCCTCCTGCCACACCAGGATGCTGAGGACCAGCCCGCCCATCGCCAGGACGGACAGCACGGCACCCACTGGGTCGACAGTCCGCGGACCGGTGTACGGCGCGTCGTGCACCATCCTGATCCCGGAGAGGACGATCGCGATGATCACCACCTCCATGCCGAAGGCCACGCGCCACGAGAGGTACGTCGTGATGAAGCCCCCGAGGAGGGGCCCGACGGCCGCTGCGATCGCAGCAGCGGCCCCGACGAGGGCGTACGCCTTGCGCTGCCCTGCGCCCTCGAAGTTCCCGTGCACCAGGGACTGCATCGCCGGCAGCAGCAACGAGGCGCCGAGGCCGCCGATCACCGCCCAGAAGATGATGATCGCGGTCAGGTCCTGCGCCAAGGTCATGGCGACCGCACCGGTCGCGTACGCGAGAAGCCCGAGCACGTAGGCGCGCTTGCGGCCGATCAGGTCGCCTACCTTGCTCCCGATCAGGATGAACGCGGCAGAGACCAGCGCCTCGAGCGCGATCGCCGACTGCACCCCGCTGACCGTCGTGTCGAGGTCTCGGACGACGGAGCTGATCGAGACGTTCATCAGGGAGGTGTCGACCACGAGGACGAACATCGCCATCGCGAGCAGCACCGCGAGCTTGGTGTTGTAGGCGGGAGTCGTGCCGCCCTCGTCGTCTCGCTGGTCGTTCACCCTGCACCACCTCGTGACTCGCACCGCGTGTGCTGCCGACACCAAGTTATGGCGGGTCGCCGGTCGAGCAACCACCCGAACCGGGGTGGGGTGCGGGCGCGGTGAGCGCGGCATCGTCGGGAGCAACCGATGTTGGAGGGCGATGCCCATGACCGTCGACGGCGGTGCGCAGGCCACGCTCTCGGTCCGCCAGGCCGCGTTCATCGGCGTGGGTGCGATGGTCGGGGCCGGGATCTTCGCGCTGCTGGGTGCCGCCGGAGAGGTCGCCGGCGCCGCCGTCTGGGTCTCGTTCCTGATCGCCGGCGCCATCGCTGCCCTGCAGGGCTACTCGTTCGCGAAGTTCGGTGCTCGCTACCCGTCGGGCGCCGGCCTCCTGGAGTACGTCGTACGCGCGTTCGGCAACGGCCACATCACCGGTGTCGTCGGATGGCTGCTGCTTGCCGCGAACGCGATCATCACCGCGATGGTGGCGGTCTCGTTCGGCAGCTACGCGGACTCGGCGTTCGCGGTCGGCGACGGCGACTGGACCGCGGCGTTCGCCGTCCTGGTCGTGGTGGTCATGTCGGCTCTCAACATCCTCGGCTCTCACGTCGTGGCGCGCGCCCAGACCGTGATCGTGATCGTGGTGATCGGCATCCTCACCATCTTTGCCGTCACCACTCTCGCGAACGTCGACCCCGACCTGCTCGCGTTCTCGGGCTATCCGTCGCTGCGCGACATCGTGTCCAGCGTCGCCCTGACGTTCTTCGCCTTCCTCGGCTTCGGTGTCATCACGTTCACGGCCAAGGACCTGGCCGCGCCGGCGCGGGAGCTCCCTCGAGCGGTGTTCCTGGCCCTGGGCATCGCGACCGTCGTGTACGTCGCGGTGGCGCTGGGCGTCTTCGGCACCCTGACCGTCGACGAGGTGGTCGACTCCGGGGGCACCGCCCTGGCGGTCGCTGCGGAGCCGGTCCTGGGCAACGCGGGCTACTGGCTGATGAGCGTGACCGCGCTGTTCGCGACGGCCGGCGCCACGAACGCCGGCCTCTATCCGGCGGCCGGCCTGTGCGAGCAGATGGCCTCGACGGGCCAGTTCCCTCCCGTGCTGGGACGTCGTCTCCGTGACCGGGCGCCGGCCGGCATCCTCGTCACCGCCCTGGCCGCCATCGTCCTCTCGGTGGGCTTCGACCTCAGCTCGATCGCCTCCCTCGGCAGCGCCGTGGCGCTGATCGTGTTCACCCTCGTCACGGCCGGCCACCTGCGCGTCCACGAAGAGACCGGGGCACGCCCCTGGATCCTGGTCGTGGCGATCGCGTCGACGGTGACCGTGCTGGCCACCTTCGCGGCGACCACGCTCGTGGACGAACCCGGCACAGCGATCGCCCTCGTCGCGATCCTGCTGCTGAGCGTCCTGCTCGACCTGGGCTGGAAGCGCTCGCGAGGCCACAGGGCGCCGGAGGCTGAGCGTTCCTTGGACCTGTGAGAGAGGGTCGCCGTGTCTACGCAACCACCGGAGCCGTGGTCGCCGGCGCCGCTGCCGGCTGAGAGGCGTCCGACCACGGGCTCAGATCCCGTCGTTGCCATCTGCGTCGAGGCCGGCTTCGGCGTCGATCGGAGTGTGCGCCGGTGCGGCATGCTGGCGGCGAGCGCGCATCGAGGTCGGTACGCCGCTGGGCGCGCCGACAGCCAGGCGGTCAACCGAAGCACGTACCTGTGGGCGCTCGCGCGAAGCGATGGTGCGGTGGGCGATGCCTTGGAGCGCAGCGGAGTCACGGCCGCGGGCCTCGCCGACGAGCTGGGGATCGCCGATGACTCGCAGCCCTACGGGGGGAGCTTCGAGCTCGGCGCCGACATGGACCGAGCACTCAGGTCCTATCTAGCGTCGTCGGCGAACAACGTCGACACCGTCACCACCCGAGACCTCGCCGTCGCCATCCTGACGGACGTCGTCGAGAGTCCGTGGACCGGCCTCCTCCTCCCCCGACTGCGCAAGCTGGGCGCCGCCCCTGACGAAGTCATCGCGTCGCTGGTGGGTGCACCATCGCCGTCGAGCATCAGTCCTGTCGTCCGCATCCGGGACGTCACGCCAAGTCGATTCGGCGTTCAGCTCCTGCCGGAGATCGGCCACCCCGGGCCATATGTCGAGCGCGACGTCGACGCGGAGCTCGACCGCCTACTCACCAGCGACACCCCGGTCGTCGCGGTGCTCGCAGACCGCATGAGCGGCGCGATCCGGACCGTGTTCGAGGCGCTGCGGCGAACCCGGCCGAACGACCAGGTCCTGCTCACCCACGAGCTGCTCGCGGACGATGCCACCAAGCCTGACGACCTCGAGCACCTGATGGGACGCGGTGCCGACGTCGTCTGGGTGCGCGACCTGGGCCAGCTCGCTCTCGAGCTCCCAGTCTTCCGCCGGTGGTTCATCGGCAGACTTAACCGCGGCGCCGGATCTCTGGTGGTCATCGTGCGCACACAGGACGAGTATGCAATGGTCACCGCCCTGGGCTTGCCCTCCGACAGAGTCATCCGAATGAGATCGGAGCTCTCCGCGAGCGAGCAGGAGCGGGTACGCGCGGCGTACGGGCGCGAGCTCACCACCGTCATCGGTCTCGCGGACCTCACCCCGGCTCGCCTGGGTCCGGTGCGCGCGAGCTATACGGCCGACTCGGCGACCGCTGCCGCGATGCTCGATGCCCGGAGCGACGACCTCGGCGTCCGGGACGACATCGAGATGCTGGCGAAGCTGATCGCCTCCAAGGACGTGACTCCGCCGCTCTCGATCGGGCTGTTCGGACCATGGGGATCGGGCAAGACCTTCCTGATCCACCAGCTGCAGCTCCACATCCAGGACCTCGCCGACAGGTCGAAGAGGGTTGCCGAGCAGGACTCCGGCTACCACCGAGAGATCGTCTCGGTCGACTTCAACGCCTGGCAGTACGCCCACGGGCAGGCCCTGTGGGCCAGCCTCATCAACCGAGTCTTCGAGGGCATCCATGAGCACCTCGATGGCGACACGCGCTATCAGGACGTCTTGAACGACGTCGCGGCCAAGAACTCAGCGGCAGAACGGGCGCGCGTCAGGCTCGAGGAAGCCCGGAGCAAGGTCGACGAGGCGCAGACCGCGGCGCGCGACCGCGCCGTCCAGGAGGTCGCCGCTGCGCACGACACCTTCGACACCAAGTCCGCGGAGCAGTTCGCGGGAACCCTCGGCCTGGACGCTGCGACGACACAGATCAGCGAGCTCCGCACCGAGGTCGGCACCCTGACCACCACGTCAGCGCGTCTCGCGAAAGGTTGGAGCACGGCCTCCATCTGGCGGAGGTCGTCGGCGGTCGCCATCGTGCTGGCGGGGATCGTCCTCGTGAGCCTGGCCACGCTCGTTCCCGGTGCTCTTCGGGCCGCGTCCGTGATCCTGGCGGCCGCCGTACCGCTCATCGCCGCGTGGGTCCAGGTCCTGCGGCCCGTCAACGAGGCGCTGAAGAAGGCGGACGAGGTGTTGCGTGCGGACGACACCGACAAGGAGGAGTTGCGGCGGGCTCAGGAGGAGTACGACGAGGCGAGCCGAAAGCTGAACACTGCGAGTGCGGACGGACTCGCGGGACTGTACGGGTTCGTCGCGGACCGAAGCGTCTCGGCTGACTACCTCCAGCACCTCGGCATGGCGCCCAAGATCCGTGACGACCTGAAGCGGCTGGCCGCCATCTCCAAGAGCGCCGCCGGCATCGAACGGATCGTCATCTTCATCGACGACCTGGACCGATGCGGAGCTGGCGAGGTTGTCAAGATCCTGGAGGCCGTGAACCTCCTCTTCGGCTTCGAGCTGTTCGTCGTGGTGGTCGCGGTCGACTCGAGGTGGTTGGTGCGCTCGTTGCAGAGCGAGTTCAGCGAAGCGTTCGAGCGCGATGGTGGGCGCGATGTTGGCAGCGCCGAAGGAGGGGATGAAGGACGCGTCGACGGCACGGCCCCCACGCCCCAGAACTACTTGGAGAAGATCATCCAGATCCCGTTCTGGCTCAGGCCGATGGAGCCCGACGGCTTCGGAAGGCTCGTCACCAGCCTCGCTGGGGAGGTGGACACCGTCGAGTCCGCCACGGCTCCAGACGGTGGATCGACGGGGCGGACGTTCGGCCAGCCCGGCTGGACGATCGAGCAGCCCGACTCCTCCAGTCCGTTCCACGGCGATGGGAACGGTCCAGCCCCGGATCCCGAGGACGTCGACGTGGCCGTGCCCGACCAGGTGCCGGTTCCCGAACCGGATCTCGATCCGACGCGCGAGCGTGACGAGGCCGAGGACCTGAACCCGCGGGCCCTGCGGCTATCCAATGCCGAGCGCGACTTCATGCTCGCGTTCCTTCCTCTCGTCGGCACTCCGCGTGCCGTCAAGAGGTTCTTGAACACCTACCAGCTCCTTCGCGTCTCGGAACCCGACATTGAGTCGTTCGTGGACCGGCAGGAGTACCGACCGGTCCTGATCCTGCTTGCGCTCATCACCGGCACCGCGTCGATCACCGACCAGATGATCGACGAGCTCAGAGGGATGGACGAGCCGACCTTCAGCGACTTTCTCGAAGCCCACTCAGGGTCAAGTGGCTGGCCGCAGATCGCCACTTGCTGCCAGGACCTTCCCAACGAGCTGCTGACGCGCGAGATCGTCAGCAGCTGGCTGCCGAGAGCAGCCCGCTACTCCTTCCACCCGATCGCACTCTGATTGGTGCGCGGGTGCACGCGCAGCGGCCCCGCTGGGGAATCCTGGGACTCTCCGCGGGGCCGCGCGTTCGTGCAGGTCAGGTGGTTTCGAGGCTCGGCGCTGGCGCGCCTCGCACCTCAACCACCGGTGACATCAGATGTCGTAGTAGAGCTCGAACTCGTGCGGGTGCGGGCGCAGCTGCACGGGGGCGATCTCGTGGGTGCGCTTGTAGTCGATCCAGGTCTCGATCAGGTCGGGCGTGAAGACGTTGCCCACCGTCAGGAAGTCGTGGTCGGCCTCGAGCGCGATCAGTACGGCGTCGAGCGAGGTCGGCACCTGGTCGATCTCGGCCATCTCGTCCGGCGGGAGCTCGTAGATGTCCTTGTCGATCGGGGCGGCCGGCTCGATCTTGTTCTTGATGCCGTCGACACCGGCGAGCAGGAGCGCGGAGAAGGCGAGGTACGGGTTCGCCGACGGGTCGGGGAACCGGGTCTCGATGCGCTTGGCCTTCGGGTTCGAGCCGGTGATCGGGATCCGGACCGACGCGGAGCGGTTGCGCGAGGAGTAGACGAGCGAGATCGGAGCCTCGAAGCCCGGCACCAGGCGGTGGTAGGAGTTCACCGTCGGGTTGGTGAAGGCCAGCAGTGCCGGGGCGTGCTTCAGGATGCCGCCGATGTACCAGCGGGCCATGTCGGACAGGCCGCCGTACCCGGTCTCGTCGTAGAACAGCGGCTCGCCGCCGGCCCACAGGGACTGGTGCACGTGCATGCCCGAGCCGTTGTCACCGAAGATCGGCTTCGGCATGAAGGTGACCGACTTGCCGGCGTTCCAGGCGGTGTTCTTGATGAGGTACTTGAACTTCATCACGTCGTCCGCGGCCTTGAGCAGCGTGTCGAAGCGGTAGTTGATCTCCGCCTGGCCGGCGGTGCCGACCTCGTGGTGGGCACGCTCGACGAGCAGGCCGGACGCCTCGAGGTTCTTCACCATGTCGTCGCGCAGGTCGCCGTAGTGGTCGTACGGCGCGACGGGGAAGTAGCCACCCTTGAAGCGGGTCTTGTAGCCGAGGTTGTCGCCCTCCTTGCCCGAGTTCCACCAGCCCTCGATCGAGTCGATGTGGTAGTAGCCCTCATTGGCGCCGGTGGAGTAGCGGACGCTGTCGAAGATGTAGAACTCCGCCTCGGGGGCGAAGAACGCGGTGTCCGCGATGCCGGTGGTCTCCAGGTAGGCCAGCGCCTTGCGCGCGATGTTGCGCGGGTCGCGGGAGTAGGCCTCGCCGGTGATCGGGTCGTGGATGAAGAAGCTCAGGTTCAGCGTCTTCGACGTACGGAACGGGTCGACGTACGCCGTGGTCGGGTCCGGGAACAGCGCCATGTCGGACTCGTTGATCGCCTGGAAGCCCCGGATCGAGGATCCGTCGAACGCCAGGCCGTCGTCGAAGACCGACTGGTCGAACGACGAGACCGGGACGGTGAAGTGCTGCTCGATGCCGGGCAGGTCGACGAAGCGCACGTCGACCATCTCGACGCCTTCGTCCTTGATGAACTTGAGCAGCTCGTCGCTGTTCTGGAACATTCGTCCTCCTTGGCCGCGCGTGAGCGCCGGCCGACGTGCGTGCGGATCCAGGGCCCGGTGCAACGCTGCGCCGGACCAGCCCGAAACTACGTACGGGTCGTTTCTCGACCGTATCCGGTTTGTTTCTGCCGTGTAACAGGTGCCCACCAGGAGAGCGCCCCGAAGCCGAGTTCTACGCTGTGCGACGTGCCCAACCCCGCGACCCTGCCGTACGAGACCGCCTCCTGGGGACGACGGGTCATCGCGCTCCTCGTCGACTGGTTCGCCTCGACCCTCGTCGTGATCTTCTTCATGGGCTGGGGCGACTACGCCGAGGCCGGCAGCCCGGGCAGCCTCTACGTCCTGGTGGTCTTCGTCGTCGAGTCCGCGTTGCTGACCTGCACGGTCGGTGGCTCCTTCGGCAAGCTGGCGACCCGGCTGCGCGTCGTACGTGTCGACAACGGCGGCCGGCTCGACCCGCTGCGGTCGCTGGCCCGCGCGATCCTGGTCGCCCTGGTGATCCCGCCGTTGGTCTTCCGGCCCAACCGGCGCGGCCTGCACGACATCGCGGCGGGTACGGCGACGGTCACGCTGCAGACCGCCATCGGGCAGCAGGGCTAGCCCGGGAGTTTGCCCGCTTGGACGTGCGGGAGATGCTGGGGGCATGACGCGCTCGATCACTGCTCGCCGTACCCTCCGTCGCAGCCTCGCCGCCGCCGCCCTCGCGCCACTGCTCCTCACCGGGGTGGCCGCCTGCGGCAACGACGACTCCGGATCCGAGGCGAAGGATCCGGCGGCCGCCGCCGCGGTGCTGACCGGCCTGCAGAAGGGTGACGAGGTCGACCCGGGCGACTTCGTCGACACCGTCGAGGACGGCGTCAAGGCGTCGACCACCGCGCACATGACGATGAAGGTCGGCCTCGGGTCGCTGGGGGAGATGAGTGGCGAGGGCGACCTCGACTACACCGCGGACCCGCCCGAGCTCGCGATGACGATGGACCTGCCGATGGGCGGTGGTGGCTCGAAGGCAGAGGTGCGGTACGTCGACGGTGTCTTCTACATGTCGCTGGGGAACCTGTCCGGCAACAAGTTCTGGAAGCTCGACCCGTCGGACCCCGACAGCCCGCTCGGCGACATGGGCAGCATGCTCGACCAGGTCGACCCGATGGGCGCGCTGCAGAAGGTGGAGCCCGCGATCGACACCGTGACGTACGTCGGGGACGACGACGTCGACGGCCAGTCGCTCGACCACTACGAGCTGACGGTCGACCCCGCCAAGTACGCGAAGGCGATGGACCTGCCGGACGAGGCCAAGTCGAAGCTGCCCGACAAGCTCACCTACGACATCTGGCTCGATGACGAGAGCCGGCTGGCCAAGATGCACATGGACCTGCCCGTGGCCGGGACGGAGTCGACGGTCGACGTCACCGCCTCCGACTGGGGCAAGGACGTGACGATCGAGGCGCCGCCGGCCGACGACATCACCGAGATGCCGAACCTGGGCTCGATGATGCCGGGCGGGACGATCGCGGGCTGACGGTGGTTTCGAGGCTCAGGCCTAGCGGCCTTCGCACCTCAACCACCGTGTCGGCGCATCGGTGGTTGAGGTGCGAGGCGCGCTAGCGCCGAGCCTCGAAACCACTGCCGACCAGGCGTCAGCGGCCACGCATCTGGCCGCGCATGCCCTTCATGCTGGTCGGGATCGGCCCCTTGGGCATCGGGATGGGGGAGCGGTTGGCGTCGAGGGCCTTGAGCCGGTAGAGCACGTCTGTCATCTCGGCCGGCTTGACCTTGCGGCCGAGCTTCTGCACGTGGCGGGCCAGCTTGGGCAGCGGGACCTGGCCCTCGCCGTTGCCGCAGACGACCTCGTGGATCGGGATCTCGGCGGCGACCCGCTCGTGCTTGCGACGCTCGCTGAGCATCAGCTGCTTCAGGCGGGTGGGGTTGCCCTCGCCGACCAGGACGATGCCGGGAGGGCCGACGACCCGGTGCACGACGTCCTGCTGCTTGGTGAAGGCGATGACCGGGTCGGTCTTCCAGCTCCGGCCGCGCAGCATCCGGAGCGCGGCCGCGGCGGCGCCCGGCTGGCCCTCCATCTGGCTGTACGCCGCCTTCTGGGCGCGCCGGCCGAAGACGATCATCGCCAGCAGCGTGCCGAGCAACAGGGCGCCGACCACGGAGATGATCGCGTGCAGGATGCCGCTGGTCGGCAGCAGCCAGAAGAAGACCGCGAAGCCGACCGCCGCGCCGAGCACGAACGAGCCGACGATCCACAGGCCCAACCTGGGGTCGGACTTGCGGGCCATCCGGTAGGTCTCGATGAACTGCTTGCTCCGGCTCATCTTGTCCGGGTCGACGGGCTTCGGGTCCTTCGCCATCTTCGGGTGCGCCTCGTTCTAGTTGTGCTCGATGGGTGGTCAGGCGGTCGCGACGCCCGCGCGGGCGTCCATCGCCTGACGGTACAGGCGACCGGCACGGTACGACGAGCGCACGAGCGGCCCGGACAGCACCCCCGTGAAACCGACCTGCTCGGCCTCGTCGCGGAGCTCGACGAACTCGTGCGGCTTGACCCAGCGCTCGACCGGATGGTGGCGCAGGGAGGGACGGAGGTACTGCGTGATCGTGATCAGCTCGCAGCCGGCGCCGTGCAGGTCGCGCAGCGCCTGCGAGACCTCCTCGCGGGTCTCGCCCATCCCCAGGATCAGGTTGGACTTGGTGACCAGGCCGAAGTCGCGCGCCTGCGTGATGACGTCGAGCGAGCGCTCGTAGCGGAAGGCCGGGCGGATCCGCTTGAAGATCCGCGGCACCGTCTCGACGTTGTGGGCGAGCACCTCGGGCCGCGACTCGAAGACCTCGCGCAGCAGGTCGGGCTTGCCGTTGAAGTCGGGGATCAGGTTCTCGACGCCGGTGCCGGGGTTGAGCTCGTGGATGGCCCGCACGGTCTCGGCGTACAGCCAGGCGCCGCCGTCCTCGAGGTCATCGCGCGCGACGCCGGTGATCGTGGCGTAGCGCAGCTCCATCTTCTGCACGGACTCCGCGACCCGGCGCGGCTCGTCGCGGTCGAGGGGCTGCGGCTTGCCGGTGTCGATCTGGCAGAAGTCGCACCGCCGGGTGCACTGGTCGCCACCGATGAGGAAGGTCGCCTCGCGGTCCTCCCAGCACTCGAAGATGTTGGGGCAGCCGGCCTCCTGGCACACGGTGTGGAGTCCCTCGGACTTCACCAGGCTCTGGAGGTGCTTGTACTCGGGGCCCATCTTGGCCCGGGTCTTGATCCACTCCGGCTTGCGCTCGATCGGGGTCTCCGCGTTGCGCACTTCGAGTCGGAGCAGCTTGCGTCCTTCTGGGGCAGCTTGCGTCACGGGAGCCAGCCTACGCGGGGGACCCACGGTTCACCGGATCGGGCCATTGCCTGATCCGTAACTGGATGGTTACCTATTGGCGTGGACGTGTACGGCGCTCTCGCGGACCCGGTACGGCGCTCGCTGCTGCGCGCCCTCACCACCGGCCCGCGCCGGGTGGTGGACCTCGCCGACGGGCTGCCGATCTCACGACCGGCCGTCAGCAAGCACCTGCGGCTCCTCGCCGAGACGGGTCTCGTCGAGGCCGAGGACCGGGGCCGCGAGCGGCACTACGCCTTGCGACCGGCGGCCCTGCAGCCGGTGGCGGGACTGCTCGCGCACCTGACCGCTCCGAGCCTGCTCACCACCAACGCTCTCGACGCCCTCGACACCGAGGTGCGCCGCGTCGCCCGCGACCGGCGGACGACCCCCACCGACCGCCAGGAGACGGCATGAGCAGGCAACCGACCGGACGGATCGACACGACCGGCGGCGTACGCCGGCTCGTGATCGAGCGCGAGTTCCGGGCGCCGATCGAGGACGTCTGGGCGGCGGTCACCGAGCCGGAGCGGCTGGCGCGCTGGATCGGCGTCTGGAGCGGCGACCCGGCGTCCGGGCACGTGCGGTTCGCGATGACGGCCGAGAGCGAGGACGCCGCTGCCGATGACATGGAGATCCGTGAGTGCATCCCGCCCACGCGGCTCGCCGTGACCTCGCAGGTCGGCGACGAGCGGTGGCAGCTCGAGCTCGACCTGGTCGAGGCCGGCGGCATCACGACGCTGACCTTCACCCAGCCCGACATCGACCCGGCAGCGGCTGAGAGCGTCGGTCCCGGCTGGGAGTACTACCTGGACCGGCTGGTCGCCGTCGAGACCGGCGGCGACGTGGCGGCTGTCGACTTCGACCGCGACTACTACCCGGCCATGGCCGAGCACTACCGGATCGGTGACTAGGGCACGTCTCTACGCCGGAAGGTGACGACGGAGGGCACGGCGGCCAGCGCGAGCAGGCCGAGCAGGTACGCCGAACCGCCCTCCAGGGACAGCTCGTGCTCGCCGCCGCCGCACTCCTGGTTGCCGTTGGCGTCGCTCGTGCAGACCATCTCGCCGTAGTAGGTCGTGCCGTCGAGGATCACCGCCATGATGTTGGTCTGCGGCATCCAGCGCTCGTTGTTGGGGAAGGCGATCAGCGCCATCAGGATCGGCGCCAGGATCGAGAGCCCGAACAGCACGCCGAGCGTGGCCACGGTGCTGCGGAAGAGCATCGTGAGTGCGTACGCCGCCACCGCGCACAGCGCCGCGAGCACGGTGCCGCGGATGCCCTGGAGGTAGCCCTGCCACAGGACGTGGCCGCTCGGGTCGAGGTCGCGGGCGCTCGCGAGCACCCAGAGCCCGGTCCAGTACGCCGCGAGGACGGCCGCGGCGAGGACTCCGGCGACCAGGGCCACGGCCAGCCCCTTGACCCACCAGACCCGGCCGCGGCGCGGCTCGAACAGCAGCTGGTTGCTCATCGAGCCGGTGCCCCAGTCGTGCCCGGCGAACGTCGTACCCGCGAGCACCAGCAGGACGGTCAGCAGCGCGATCACCACGGGGCCCGAGCCGCTGTCCCGCTCGTTGGCGAGGTCGAGCGGCTGCCGCAGGCCGTACCACTCCGGCCGCGGGGTGTACCACTCCTTGCAGACCGTCTCCGGGTCCTCGCCGGCCGGGATGCCCTGCTCCTCCGGGTGCTCCAGGCAGGCCCGCAGGTCGTCCTTCGACGACGCCGTGTCGCGGTCGATCTGGGCCTGCACCTCCGCCAGGTCCGCGGCGGTGACCGGGCGGGTGTTCCAGGCGGTGATCGCGAAGACCACGATCGGCACGGCGATGCTGATCACGACCAGCAGCTGCACGGCCCGGCGCCAGCGCAGGCGGGTCAGCTCGACCCCCAGCAGCCGGCGCATCAGGCAGCCCCGCCGAGCTGGTCGCCGGCGGTGAGCTCGAGGAAGACGGTCTCCAGGTCTGGCCGGAGCGGCGTGAGCTCGGTCAGCCAGATCCCGGCCCCACCCAGCGCCTCGGTGACCGCGGCGGGCCGGTCGGTCTCGACCGTCAGGCCGGAGCCACCCTCGGGCGTCGCACTCGTCGAGACCGCGAAGCCCGCGCCCGCGAGGACCGCACTCGCCCGAACCGGGTCAGCGACGCCGACCCGGTACGACGTGCTGGTGCCGAGCAGGTCGTCGACCCGGCCGGACGCCAGCATCCGGCCGTTGCCGATGATCGTCGCCGACGTACAGACCTGCTGGACCTCCGCGAGGATGTGCGAGCTGAGCAGCACGGTCACCCCGGCCTCGCCCAGCTCGCGGATGGTGTCGCGGATCTCGCGGATGCCGGCCGGGTCGAGCCCGTTGGTCGGCTCGTCCAGGATCAGCAGGTCGGGCTCCTTGAGCAGCGTCGCGGCGATGGCCAGCCGCTGCTTCATCCCGAGCGAGTAGGACTTGTAGCGGTCCCGGTCGCGCCCGGTCAGCCCGACGGTCTCGACGACCGCGTCGACCCGCGTGGCCGGCGCGCCGATGGTGCGGGCCAGGAGGGTGAGGTTCTGCCGCCCGGAGAAGTGGGGCGAGAACTTCGGGCTCTCGACGACGGCGCCGACGCGGTCGATGACCGCGGGCAGCCGGTCGGGGACCTGCTCGCCGAAGAGCCGCATCGAGCCGGACGTCGCCGCGGCGAGGCCGAGCAGCATCCGGATCGTCGTCGTCTTGCCCGAGCCGTTGGGGCCGAGGAAGCCGTGCACCCCGCCGGCCGGCACGGCCAGGTCGAGGTCCTGTACGGCGACCCGCACGCCACGACGGCTTCTGAACTCCTTGCGGAGGCCACTGGTCTCGATGACGAGGTCGGTCACCGGCCCGAGGCTAGGGCGTGATCAGCTCGATCCGCGGCTGCCGCGCGGGGTCGGGACGGGCCTCGTAGTCCGGGGTGGCGTCGTACGGCGTCCAGGCGAGCAGCCCGGACAGATGCTGCTTCACGCTCGGCAGCACCTCGGCGGTCGTGACGTCGCGGCCGAGCTCCCGGCTGAGCGAGGTGACGCCGGCGTCGTCGATGCTGCACGGGACGAACCGGTCGAACCACGCGAGGTCGACGTCGCAGTTCAGCGAGAAGCCGTGCATGGTGACGCCGCGGCTGACCCGGATCCCCAGCGCCGCGATCTTGCGCTCCGGCCCGCGCGCGTCGGCGCGCAGCCACACCCCGCTGCGACCGGGGACCCGCGCCGTGGTGACGCCGAGGTCGGCGCAGACCTGGATCAGGGCCTCCTCGACGCGGCGTACGTAGTCGACGACCTTGACGTGGTCGGGCAGCGTGACGATCGGGTAGCCGACCAGCTGGCCGGGCCCGTGGAAGGTGATCGTGCCGCCGCGGTCGACGTCGATGACCGGGGCGCCGTTCGGGTCGGCCGGCCGGTCGTGCGGCTGGGTGCGCTTGCCGGCGGTGAAGACCGCCGGGTGCTCGAGCAGGAGGGTCGTGTCGGGCTGCTCGCCGTCCGCGACCCGCTGGTGGACCTCGCGCTGGAGCTCCCAGGCAGCGAGGTAGTCGATGGTGCCGACGTCCTCGAACTTCACGCCGGCGAGCCTACGCCGCTGCCTGTGGAGGAGCGCCGGGCGTCCGGCCGGAGGTGGGTAGGAGGCCGGCATGGTCATCCTCGAGCAGCTCCTCTCCGTCGTCCTCGCGCTCGGTCCGCTGCACGCCTGGGACGAGCGGCGGGCTGAGGCCTGGGCGGCGGGCGAGCCACGCGGACTGCAGTCGCTCTACGTGCCCGGCTCGCCGGCCGGCCACGTCGACGTCGCGATGCTGCGCGAGTGGCACCGGCGCGGCCTGCGGGTCGAGGGGATGCGCATGCAGCTGCTCGACGTCGGGGTACGGCGAGCCTCGACGACGCGGCTCGACCTGGTGGTGACCGACCGGCTCACCGGGGCGGTCGCCGTCGGGCCCGGCGTACGACTGCCGCTGCCGCGGGACGGCTTCACCACCCGGCGGGTGGTGCTGGTGCGAGCGGGCGAGGAGTGGCTGGTGGCTCAGTCGTTCGAGGGGGCGAGCCCGGCGCGGACCACCTCGTGGACGGTGCGGTCGCGGAAGGAGTAGCCGCTGTCCTCGAGCACGGCGGGGCGCAGGTTGATCGAGCCGAGCACCTCTCCCGAGACCGGGCCGGCGCCGACCTTGACCGCGAAGCCCGGGGCCACCAGGAACGCCTTGCGGTCCAGGGTGCGGGCCAGCGCCTCGGTGAACTCCGCGTTGGTCGGCGTCGCCGGGCAGCACAGGTTGACCGGGCCGGACACCTCGTCGTGCTCGACGAGGTGGGCGACGCCGCCGACCCAGTCGTGCAGCGAGATCATCGCCATCCGCTGACGGCCGCTGCCGAGCCGGGCGCCGAGGCCGAGCCTGGTGAGCAGCCGCAGCTGCTTCAGGGGCGCGGCGGAGCGGTCCATCACGGGGGAGGTGCGCAGGAAGCACACCCGCGCGCCGGCCTCGATCGCCGGATCGGCCGCCTGCTGCCACTCCCGGGTCACGCTCGTCATCAGGCTGTCGCCGCGGCTGTCGGAGGCCTCGGTCACGACCTCGTCGCCGTGGTCGCCGTACCAGGCGATCGCGTTACCCGCGAGATACGCCGGGCGCCGTTCGCTGTCGGCGATGGCCTCGGCCAGGACGCGAGTGGTGGTTACCCGGCTCTCGCGCAGGTTGCGGGCCCAGGACCGGGAGTGCACGTTGCCGATGGTGGGCGTGCCGGCCAGGTTGACCACGACGTCGGCGCGCTCGATCACGTCGCGCTCGTAGACCGCGGCGTACGGGTCCCAGCTCGACTCGTCGGGTGCCGAGGTCGGGCGCCGGGTCAGGGCGATCACCGCGTGCCCGCGCTCGACGAGGTGCCTGCTCAGGTGCGTGCCGAGGAATCCCGAGGCACCTGCGATCACGACCGTCCGCCCGTCCATGGCCCCAGCCAACCACGCCGCGCCAACGCGGACTCGGCGCTGGTTGGGTGTGTGCGGGCCGCGGATGGGGGAGCATCGGCCCATGAGGCGAGTGGGAGACGGGGAGGACCTGTCACGCGAGTCTCTGGTCGCGGAGCTCGAACGGCGCGGCCGGGAGCTCGCCGAGGCGCAGTCGATCGCCAAGACCGGGAGCTGGGAGTTCACCGCCTCCGACGGGATGCTGCGGTGGTCCGACGAGCTGTTCCGGGTGCTCGAGTTCGAGCCGCAGTCGTTCGTGCCGACCGGGGAGACGCTCTTCGAACGGCTCCACCCCGACGACCGGCCGACCGTCGAGGCGGCGTACGCCGCGATGGACCGCGACGGCGAGCCGATGGCGTTCGACGTCCGGCTGCGCCCGGCGCACGGCCAGCCGACGCGGTGGGTGCGGGTGCGCGGCCGGGCGGTGCTCGACGACGACGGCGCGATGGTGCGTGCGACCGGGACCGTGCAGGACATCACCGAGAGCAAGGAGGCCGAGCAGGGCCTGGCGTTCCTGAGCGCGATGGCCGCTGCCGCCAACGAGGCCCCGACGCTCGGCGACGCGCTGCTGGCCGCCGACACGATCGTGCGGCCCTTCACCCAGTGGCCGGCCGTGATCGTGTCCGCCCCGACCCCGGCCGACCCGGGCACCCTCGTGCACTTCGACGCCGGGTGGCGCGACTTCGGTCCTGACGACCTCGCCTTCGCCCGGGCGATGGCCGACGAGGTGTCCGAGCGGCTCGAGATGGTGCAGCGGGTCGGGCCGACCGGCACGGTGTTCGTCGCCGGTCCCGCGCTGGTCCGGGAGCGGCTGGCCTGCGTCGTCGTCTCCGACAGCCGGGCGGCGGCCTCGCCGCGGCCCTACGAGCTCGCGATCTTCATGCAGATGCTGGCCCTGCTGGCGACCGTGGCCCAGCGCGAGGAGGTGTCGGGACAGCTGGCCTCGGCGCGGGACGACGCCCTCGCGGCGTCGCGGGCGAAGTCGGAGTTCCTGGCGACGATGAGCCACGAGATCCGGACCCCGCTCAACGGCGTGATCGGCCTCTCCGAGCTGCTCAGCCGCACCGAGCTGACGTCGCACCAGCGGCGGTTCGCCGACGGCATCGACCAGGCCGGGCGGGCGCTGCTCGCCCTCGTCAACGACATCCTCGACCTGTCCAAGGTCGAGGCCGGCAAGCTGGATCTCGAGGAGGTCGACTTCGACCCTCGAGACGTGATCGAGCGCAGCGTCGCGCTGGTGGCCGAGAGCGCCTCCCGCAAGGACCTCGAACTGGTGATCTCGAGCGTCGACCGGGTGCCCGCACTGGTGCGCGGCGACCCGGTGCGGTTCGGGCAGGTGATCACCAACCTGGTCGCCAACGCCGTGAAGTTCACCGATGCCGGCGAGGTCGTCGTACGGGCGAGCGGCACCGGCTCCTCCGCCGTACGGGTAGAGGTGAGCGACACCGGCATCGGGATCGCGACCGAAGCCCAGGCACACCTCTTCACCGCGTTCTCCCAGGCCGACAGCTCCACCACCCGGCGGTACGGCGGCACTGGGCTCGGCCTGGCGATCAGCGAGCGGATCGTCGCCGCGATGGGCGGCGAGATCGGCGTACGCAGCGTCCCCGGCGAGGGCAGCACCTTCTGGTTCACGGCGCCGTTCCTGCCCGCTGCGGGCGTCGGCTCGCCGGAGCTGCGTGAGGGCGCGGTCGCCGGGCTCCGGGTGCTGGTCGTCGACGACAACGCCACCAACCGCTTCATCCTGGCCGAGCAGCTGCGGGCCTGGGACGTCGACGTCACCGTCGCGGCGTCGGCGCAGGAGGCGCTCGGCGAGCTGGACGGCTCGCTGCGCCGTGCGGACGGCTACGAGGTCGTGCTGCTCGACTACATGATGCCGGGGACCGACGGCGAGCAGCTGGCCCGCTCCATCCGCTCCGACGAGCGGTTGCAGGACCTGCGGCTGGCGCTGCTGTCGTCGGCCCTCGAGCCCACCACGGACTGGCTGGAGAGCGCCGGTATCGACACGTTCGTCTCGAAGCCGATCCTCGCCTCGCGGCTGCTCGACGAGCTCGCGGTGCTCGGCGGCCGCTTCGACCCCAGCCGTCCGGCGAGGCCTGAGCTCCCGGAGCCACCCGCCGACGGCGTACGCGGCCGGGTGCTGGTCGTCGAGGACAACGCCGTCAACCAGCTCGTCGCGACGGGGATGCTGCACCATCTCGGCTGCGCCGTGGTGATCGCCCACGACGGCGCCGAGGCGGTGGCGGCGATCGCGGACGCCCCGGAAGGCTTCGACGCGGTCCTCATGGACTGCCAGATGCCGGTGATGGACGGCTTCGACGCCACCCGGGCGATCCGGGCGATGGGCGGCTCGCTCGAGCGGCTGCCGATCGTGGCGATGACGGCGTCGGCCACGTCGGAGGAGCGCGATCGCTGTCGTCAGGCCGGCATGGACGACTTCCTGCCGAAGCCGGTCGACGCCGAGCTGCTCGCGAGCACGCTCGAGCGGTGGCTGCCCGGCGTCGCCGACGTACGCGCTCCGACGCTGGTCGGCGAGGTGTCCTCCGCGGACGACCGGCTGCGGGAGCTGGTGGACGAGGGCTTCGACGCGGAGCTGGTGCTGCGCATCGTCGACCGGTTCGGCTCCGGGGCGCAGCAGACGCTGGTCGAGCTGGTGGCTGCCGCCGCGGCGGCCGACGCTCCCGCGGTCGCCGACCGGGCGCACCGGCTGCGGGGGAGCGCCGACAACGTCGGGCTGCGCAGCCTCGGTGCGCGCTGCCTCGACATCGAGCTGCGGGCGCACGAGGGCGCCGTACCCACCGGGCGTGAGCTCGACGAGCTCCGGGTCGCCGTCAGCGGTGCGGTCGACGAGCTCGTCGAGGCCAGCGCCTGGCTGCGCTGAAATTGCGCCCCTGTCCACAGGACTCCGGTCGACGGCTCGCGGTCGCGCGCGGCACAGGTGACGATGCCGTGTGGACGAGATCGCTCGGCTGTTGCGCGAACAGGACGGTCTGATCACGCGTGCTCAGGCGTTGGCGACGGGCATGACGAGGACGGCCGTCGCGCGAGCGTTGCGCCGACGCGAATGGGTCGCCGTGTACCCCGGCGTCTACGTCGACCACACCGGCCCGCTGACCTGGCACCAGCGCTCCTGGGCGGCCGTCCTCTGCTGCTGGCCCGCTGCGCTCGACGGGCAGTCGGCGCAACGCGCGTACGACGGGCCAGGCCGTCGTGGCAGCGAGGATGGATCCGTGTATGTGGCGATCGATCGCGACCGACACATCCAGCAACCACCAGGGGTGCGGGTCAGGCGGGTGGCCGGACTCGCGGCCAAGGTGCAGTGGAATCTCGGCCCCCCGCGGCTTCGCTACGACGAGCTCGTGATCGACCTCGCGGTCGCGGCGCCCGATGAGCTCGCGGCCGTGGCTGTGCTCGCCGACGCGTGCGGCGCACGTCGTACGACTGCCCGACGGCTGCTGGACGTGCTGGGTGCACGGCAGCGGGTGGCGCGGCGTCGGTTCTTGGTCGACGTCCTGAACGACGTCGCTGCTGGCACCTGCTCGGTGCTCGAGCACGGGTATCTCGCTCAGGTCGAACGACCGCACGGCCTGCCGATCGGACAGCGACAGTCGGAGCGAATGGTGCATGGGGGCCGGACCCTCCAGGACGTGGAGTACGCGGCGGTCGGACTCGTGGTGGAGCTGGATGGGCGGCTCGACCACAGCTCCGTGACCGATCGGGACCGCGACCTGGAGCGCGACCTCGACCGTGCCGCCGAGAGCGACGTGCGCACAGTGCGGCTCGGGTACGGGCAGGTGTTCCGCACGGGTGCCGGACAGCCAGCCAGGTCGCTCGGATCCTACGGCGCCTCGGCTGGACCGGAGAGATGACGAGGTGCCCGAACTGCGGTGGCCCGGATCAACCAGGTTGATCCGGGCCACCGCATAGCGTCGTACAGAGTCGCTCAGACCTCGAACTGGCCTGCCTCGAGGCGCTGCTTGACCTCGCGCAGGAAGCGGCCCGCGTCGGCGCCGTCGACCAGCTGGTGGTCGTAGGTCAGCGCCAGGTAGACCATGTGGCGTACGGCGATCGTCTCGCCCAGGTTGGGGTCGTCGATCACGACCGGGCGCTTGACAACGGCACCGGGGCCGAGGATCGCCACCTGGGGCTTGTTGATGATCGGGGTGTCCCACAGGGCGCCGAAGCTGCCCAGGTTGGTGATCGTGAAGGTGCCACCCGACAGCTCGTCGGGCCCGATCTTGTTGGTGCGCGTGCGCTGGGCGACGTCGGCGATCTTCTTCGCCAGACCGGCCACGGACAGGTCGCCCGCGTCCTTGACGACCGGGGTCAGCAGGCCCTTCTCGGTGTCCACGGCGAACGCGACGTGCTCGCGGTCGAAGTAGGTCACCTCGCCGGCCTCGGTGTCGATCGTGGCGTTGAGCGACGGGTGCTGCTTGAGCGCGTCGATCGCGGCCTTGGCGAAGAACGGCAGGTAGGTCAGCTTCACGCCCTCGCGGGCCAGGAAGTCGGCCTTCACGCTCTCGCGCAGCCGCGCGATGTTGGTGACGTCGACCTCGACGACCTGGGTGAGCTGGGCCGAGGTCTGCAGCGACTCGACCATCCGGCTCGCGATGATCTTGCGCAGCCGCGAGATCTTCTCGGTCTTGCCGCGCAGCGGCGACGGGCTGACCGGGACCGTCGACTCCGCCGCGGCCGGCGTCGCGGCGGCAGCCGGAGCGGTCGGTTCGGGCTGCTGGGCCTTGGCGGCCGCGTCGAGCACGTCCTGCTTGCGGATCCGGCCACCGACACCGCTGCCGCTCACCGACGCCAGGTCGACGCCGTGCTGGGTCGCGAGCTTGCGCACCAGCGGGGTGACGTAGCCGGCACCCTCGTCGGCCGACTCGCTCGGCGCTGCTGCGGCGGGTGCGGGGGCGGGTGCGGCAGGTGCGGGTGCTGGCTCGGGCTGCTTCTCCTCGGCCTTCGGGGCGGGCTCGGGCTCGGGCTCCGGCTCCGGCTCCGGCTCGGGCTGCTTCTCCTCGGCCTTCGGCGCGGCGTCGGCGGAGCCGACCACGGCCAGCTCGGCGCCGACCTCGACGGTCTCGTCCTCCTGGACCTTAATCTCCAGCAGCGTGCCGGCGACCGGGGACGGGATCTCGGTGTCGACCTTGTCGGTGGAGACCTCGAGGAGCGGCTCGTCGACCGCGACGTCGTCGCCGACCGACTTCAGCCAGCGGGTCACCGTGCCCTCGGTCACCGACTCGCCGAGCGCGGGCAGCGTGACCGACGTACCGCCGCCACCGGACGGCTTGGTCTCGGCCGCGGGCTTCTCGACCTCCTCTGCGGCGGGAGCGGGCTCCGCAGCGGCCTCGGGCTCCTGGGCCTTCTCCTCCTCGGGCTCCGGCTCCGGCTCGGACTGCTGCTCGGGCTCGGCCTGGGCGGAGTCGCCGCCGCCCTCGCCGCCGCCCTCGCCTTCGTCTCCGATCACGGCCAGCACGGCGCCGACCTCGACGGTGTCGTCCTCGTTGGCCTTGATCTCCAGGAGCGTGCCGGCCACCGGGGAGGGGATCTCGGTGTCGACCTTGTCGGTGGACACCTCCAGCAACGGCTCGTCGACCGCCACCGAGTCGCCGACCTGCTTGAGCCAGCGGGTGACGGTGCCTTCGGTGACGGACTCGCCGAGTGCCGGGAGGTTGACTTCGGTGGCCATGGAGTTCCTTCGCTTCGAGTTCTGGTAGGTCTGGTCTATCAGGCTGTGTCAGGCATGGGCGTGCAGCGGCTTGCCGGCGAGCGCGAGGTGGGCCTCGCCCAGGGCCTCGTTCTGCGTCGGGTGGGCGTGCACGAGGGGCGCGACGTCGTCGGCGTACGCCTCCCAGTTGTAGATGAGCTGCGCTTCCCCGATCAGCTCGCCGACCCGGTCACCCACCAGGTGCACGCCGATGACCGGACCGTCCTTGCGGCGGATCAGCTTCACGAAGCCCTGGGTCTTGAGGATCTGGCTCTTGCCGTTGCCGCCGAGGTCGTAGGTGAGCGTCTCGATGCCGTCGGCGCCGTACGTCGAGGCAGCGGTCGCCTCGTCGAGGCCGACCGAGGCGACCTCGGGGTGGGAGTAGGTGACCCGCGGGATGCCGGCCTCGTCGATCGGCTGCGGGTCGAGCCCGGCGATGTCCTCGGCCACGAAGATGCCCTGCTGGAAGCCGCGGTGGGCCAGCTGCAGGCCGGGCACGATGTCGCCGACGGCGTACACACCCTCGAGGTTGGTGCGGCACCGCTCGTCGGCGAGCACGAACCCGCGGTCCATGGCGACGCCCTGCTCGTCGTACCCGAGACCCTCGGTGACCGGGCCGCGACCGACGGCGACGAGCAGCAGCTCCGCCTCGATCACGTCGCCTCCCTCGACCGTGACCGCGACACCGGTCTCGGTGTGCTTCACGCTCTGGAACGGCGTGCCGGTGCGGAAGTTGATCTTGCGCTTGCGGAAGGCGCGCTCCAGCGCCTTCGACGACGCCTCGTCCTCGACGGCCAGCAGCCGGGGAAGCGCCTCGACGATGGTGACCTCGGCGCCGAAGCTGCGCCACACGCTGGCGAACTCGCACCCGATCACGCCGCCACCGAGCACGACCACCGACGCGGGCACCCGGTCCAGCTTGAGCGCGTGCTCCGAGGTGATCACCCGCTCGCCGTCGATCTCGAGGCCGGGCAGGCTACGGGCGTAGGAGCCGGAGGCGAGCACGACGTGCTTGCCGGCGTACGTCGTGCCGTCGACCGTGACCTGCTTGGGACCGGTCAGGCGGCCGGCGCCCTCGATGACGGTGATCCCGCGGCCCTTGATCAGCCCCGTGAGGCCCTTGAACAGCCGGGTGACGACGCCGTCCTTGTAGCCGTTGACGCCGGCCATGTCGACGCCGTCGAGCGTCGCGCGGATGCCGAAGGTCTCCGACTCGCGGGTCTGGTCGGCGATCTCGGCGGCGTGCAGGAGCGCCTTGGTGGGGATGCAGCCGACGTGCAGGCAGGTGCCGCCGAGGTTGCCCTTCTCGACCAGGCCGACCTTCAGCCCGAGCTGGGCGGCACGGAGAGCACAGGCGTAGCCGCCCGAGCCCGCACCGAGGATCAGTACGTCGAAGTCGGTGTCAGCCACTGGACCATCTTTGCACTTCTGACCCGTCAGTCCACACCGCCCTCTGGCTACCGGGTCGTCACTATTGCCGCATCGCGTGGCCAGGGTTGGCACACTTGTCCCCATGTCATGGATGGACCGCTTCCGCCGCGGGTCGAAGGTCAAGATGAGCGGCCCGGCCCGCGACGCCGCGCGCACCGGCTCGACGCGGGTCCGGGCCTCGGACTCGATGGACCTCGACCATCTCTTCAGCTGGTCGGCCGAGCGCCGCGGCGTCGAGGGCTTCGTCGAGCCGCGTACGGCGGTCAGCGACGTGACGCTGCTGCTCGTCGCCCATGACGGTGAGTGGACGCGCCGCCGAGTGCCGTCGGCGAAGTGGGCGCACGAGTTCTGCAACAAGCAGCACATCCCGTCGTACGACGCCGCCGTGGTCGGCATCCCGCAGCGGATGCGCGACTACAACCGCCGCAGGAAGCTGCAGGGCGACCTGTAAGGGTCAGTCCGACGCAGCGAGCGCCCGGGCGAAGTCGACGACGGTGCCGACGGCGACGCCGGTGCCGCCGGCAGTCGTGTGACCCCACGGACCTCCGGAGTTGAACGCCGGCCCGGCGATGTCGACGTGCGCCCACGGGATGCCCGCGGTGAACTCGCGCAGGAACGCCGCGGCGAACAGGCCGCCGCCCCAACGGACCCAGTCGTGCTGGGCGAGGTCGGCGATCTTGCTGCTGTGGATCCGCTCGGTCATCCCCTCGGGGATCGGCATCGGCCACATCTCCTCACCGGCGGTGCCGGCCGCGGCGAGCACGTCGTCGACGACCTCCGGTGAGCCCATCACGCCGGCAACCCGGTCGCCGAGGGCGACGACCATGTGGCCGGTCAGGGTCGCGACGTCGAGGATCACGTCGGGCTTCTGCTCGGTCGCGCGCACCAGCGCGTCGGCCAGGATCAGCCGGCCCTCGGCATCCGTGTTGCTGATCTCGACGGTGGTGCCGCCGTAGACGGTGAGGACGTCACCGGGCCGCATGGCGTTGCCGGAGATCATGTTCTCTGCCATCGGGACGAAGGTGCTGACCTTGATCGGGAGGCCGAGGCTGGCGATGACGTACGTCGCCTGCACGACCGCGGCGGCGCCGGCCATGTCGGACTTCATCTCGTGCATGCTCCCGGCGGGCTTGATCGTCAGGCCACCCGAGTCGAACGTGATGCCCTTGCCGACGAGCGCCAGATGGTGCTTGGCGCCCTTGGGCGAGTAGCTGAGCTCGACGAGCCGCGGGGCGGCGTCGGAGCCCCCGCCGACACCGAGGATGCCTCCGCAGCCGAGCGCGGCCAGCTCCTTCTCGTCGTGGACCGTGATCGCGATCTTGGGTGCGCCGCGGCCCTTGGTCTGCTCCTTGGTCGCCGCCGCGACGGCGTCGGCGAAGGCCGGCGGGGCCAGGTCGTTGGGGGGAGTGTTCACCCAGTCGCGGGTGGCGGCCACGGCCCCGGCGACGAGCTGCGCCTCCTCGAAGGCGGTGGTCAGCTCCTTGCGGCGCGCGCCCTCGCTGAGCACGACGACCTCGCCGGGCGCCGAGCTCTTAGGGTCCTTCTTATAGGCGGTAAACGCGTAGCCGCCCAGCAGGTGCCCCTCGGTGACCGCCCGGACCAGCTCCGGCGACCCGGCTGGGAGGGCGATGGCGACGGAGGCGGCGTTGCCGACCGACCGCGCCGCGACACCAGCGGCCCGGCGTACGGCGACGGCGTCGACCTGCTTGCCCAGCCCGACGAGCACCAGCAGTGGCGAGGCGAGGGCGCCGGAGGTCGGGACCTTGAAGGCCTCGCCGGCCTTGCCGGTCGCGCCGAGGGTCGCGAGCAGTGGCCGCAGCTTGCGCCCGTAGGCCTTGCCGACCTCGTCCGCGCCGTCCGCGAGCTCCGCGCCCTTCGGGGTCTGCACGACGCCCACGACCACGGCGTCGCATCGGGTCTTCGCGGGGTTGGCGCTACGCAGGGTGTAGGTCGTCACTCGCGCAGGATAGTCCGGTAAGTTCGCCGCCATGCCCGACCTGCCTCCGAGTGAATTGCTCCGGTCCCCACTCCACGACCGGCACGAGGCGCTCGGCGCGAAGTTCTCGGCCTTCGGCGGCTGGTCGATGCCGTTGGAGTACCCGTCCGGCGTCGTCAAGGAGCACACCGCGGTCCGCGAGGCGGTCGGCATCTTCGACGTCAGCCACCTCGGCAAGGCCGTCGTCGCCGGTCCGGGAGCCGTCGACTTCGTCAACAGCACCCTCACCAACGACCTGCGCCGGATCGGTCCCGGCCAGGCGCAGTACACGCTGTGCTGCGACGACGCGACCGGCGGTGTGGTCGACGACCTGATCGCCTACGTGTACGACGAGGACCGGGTGCTGCTGGTGCCCAACGCCGCCAACACCGCCGAGGTCGTACGCCGGCTCGCGGCCGCGGCTCCCGCCGGCGTCACGGTCACCGACGAGCACCGCGACCACGCCGTACTGGCGGTCCAGGGCACCAGGTCCGACGAGGTGCTGGCGGCGATCGGCCTGCCGATCGGCCACGACTACATGTCCTTCGCGGTGGCCACCTTCGAGAGTGCCGACGTCGTGGTCTGCCGCACCGGCTACACGGGTGAGCGCGGCTACGAGCTGATCGCCCCCAACGCCGTCGCGGTCGCCCTGTGGGACGCGATCATGGCGGCCGGCGCGGAGCACGGCATCCTGGCCTGCGGCCTCGGCGCCCGCGACACGCTGCGTACCGAGATGGGATACCCGCTGCACGGCCAGGACATCTCCCTCGACGTCACCCCCAACCAGGCCCGCATCGGCTGGGCCGTCGGTTGGAGGAAGGACGCGTTCTGGGGTCGCGAGGTGCTGTCCGCCGAGCGCGCGGCCGGCCCCGAGCGGGTGCTGCGCGGGCTGGTGGCGGTCGGGCGCGGCATCCCGAGGCCGCACATGACCGTCAGCCTGACCGCCGACGTACCCCTCGGTGAGATCACCTCGGGCACGTTCTCGCCGACCCTGCGCAAGGGCATCGGCCTGGCCCTGGTGCCGGCGTTCGTCGACCCGGACGCCGAGGTCGGCGTCGACATCCGCGGCCGCCGCGAGATCTTCCAGCTCGTGAAGCCGCCCTTCCTCGACCCGTCCGTGCGAGAGGCCTGAGAAGTGAACCTGCCCGAGCAGCCGCCCACCTTCCGGCCACCGTCGCCCACCGAGCGCCCCTGGTGGTGGCGTCTCGAGAACGGCGTCGGCGCGGAGGTCACCGTTACGGGTGAGCTCGCGGAGCAGCGCTTCGCCAGCCAGGCCGACGCGGAGTCCTGGGTGGGTGAGATCTGGTCGGACCTCGCCGCCGAGGGTGTCGACGCCGTCGTGCTCTTCGAGCACGACCGGCAGGTCTACGGCCCGATGTCGCTGCACGCCTAGCGACAGGGGACGACCGGGGGAGCAGGATGCTCCCATGCCTGCGGACGACACCGACTTCGCCGCCTATCTGGCAGCGCGGTGGCCGTCCCTGGTGCGCACGCTCGTGCTGCTCGGCTGCGGGCGCGGGGAGGCCGCGGACGTCGCCCGGTCGGGCCTCGCGCACTGCTACGGCTCCTGGGATCGGGTACGCCGCGGCGACGACGTCGACGTCCACGTCTATGCCGCGGTCCTCGGCAGCCTGCACCGGCACCGGCGCCGGGTCCCCGCGCCGCCGTTGCCGGCCGCGCCGGTGATCGAGGAGGCGACCGAGGACGAGCTGCTGCTGCATGCGCTCGAGGTCCAGCTCGACGGCGTGGACCTCGAGGAGCGAGAGCCGGTCGTGCTGCACCTCGTCGCGGAGCTCTCGGAGGAGCAGGTCGCCGACGTGCTCGACGTACCTCTCGAGTCCACGCAGGCGCGGATCACCCACGGGCTCGGTCGCGTCGACCTCGGCGGACAGGACGTGTTCCGCCGGGCGAGCGAGTCGATCGAGGTGCCCGCCGCACCGCTCGACGACGTCGTTGCCGAGGCTCGCGCCCGCCGACGTCGACAGGTGCGCTGGGTGGCCGGAGCGGTGGCGGCGGCTGCCGTCGTGCTCGGCGGCCTGACCTGGCTCGCCGACCGCGAACCGTCGGAGGACGGTCCGCTCCCGCCGGCGGATGTCATACGAGTGAAGAGCCCGGTGCAGGTGGCGTGGTACGCCAACGGCCGCCTGCACCTCGAGAACGTGGCCGTGGCGGTGCCCGACGTCACCGACCTCGTCGAGCTCAACGGGGGTGCGGTGTACGGCGACCGCGCGGGGACCGTCGCCTTCGTCGCCGCCGACGGGGAGCGCCGCCGGATCGGCGACAAGAGCCCGACGTCCCCGCTAGTCGCTTCGCAGGGGGAGGGCTGGGCCGCCTGGGTCGACCCGGGGTCGGAGAGCCAGCCGCCGACGCTGGTGGTCTACGACGTGAGCAACGGCCGCCTTCTCGACGCGCGGGAGGTGCCCACCGGCGACGTACGACCGATCGCGATCGACCAGCACCAGGTCTTCTACGAGGGCCCCGACGGCACGTTCGCGTGGACACCGGGAGTCGAGCCGCCGCTGCGGATCGAGCGCGACGGCCTGGCCGACGTCGAGTCGGCCAACCGGGTCTACCAGGTCGACGACTCCATCGACATGGTGCAGTCCTTCTTCAACGTGTCGTTCGTTCGGCGCGGTATCGGGGCGCAGATCTCCCCGGGCGGGGTCTTCGTCCTCAGCAGGCGCCCTGGACCCGGGGTTGCCGAAGGACGACCGTTCCGGCCGCTGTTGTACGACGCCCGATCCGGGGGCGCCAAGCCGAGCGGGGTGAGCGTCGCCGAGCGAGCGGTCGACGCGACGTTCGCGCGCAACAACACCGCCGTCTACCTGGTGGCCCAGGTCGCCGACCTCGCCGGCGGGTCCGACCTCGACGGCAACCTGGACCCGCTCCTGGTGCTGCGCAGCTGCGCGGTCGACACCGGCCGCTGCACCGACCTCGCACCCGTGCAGTCGGGGACCGACCGGCCGATCCTCGCTCACTGAGGACTACCGTCGGGCCATGCGTTTCAGCCAGGTCGACGTCTTCTCCAGCGAGCCGCTGCGCGGCAACCCGGTCGCGGTCGTGCACGGCGCCGACGGGCTCTCCGACGACGAGATGGCGGCGTTCGCGCGCTGGACCAACCTCTCGGAGACGACGTTCCTCCTCACCCCGACTGACCCGGCCGCCGACTACCGGCTGCGGATCTGGACACCGGGCGGCGAGCTGCCGTTCGCGGGGCACCCCACCCTCGGCAGCGCCCATGCGTGGCTCGAGGCCGGGGGAGTGCCGGCCGGCGACGACGTGGTGCAGGAGTGTGGCGCCGGGCTGGTCACCGTGCGGCGTGCCGACGACGGCCTGTCCTTCCAGGCGCCGCCGCTGATGCGATCGGGTGCCGTCTCCGACGAGGACGTAGCGGCGATCGCCGTCGCGCTCCGCCTCGACCGCGCCGAACTCGTCGCCACCGCGTGGATCGACAACGGCCCGGGCTGGGTCGGGGTCCTGGTGCGCGACGCCGGCATCGTGCTCGGCCTGCGACCCGACTGGGCCGCGTTCGGCGACCTCAAGATCGGCGTGGTCGGGCCGTACGCCGAGGGGCCGCTGGCCGTCGAGGTGCGCGCGTTCTGCCCGGGCTACGGGATGCCGGAGGACCCGGTGACCGGGTCCCTCAACGCCGGGATCGGCCAGTGGCTCGCGGGCGACGTGCTGCCCACGTCGTACGTCGCGAGCCAGGGGACCGTCCTGCAACGGGCCGGCCGGGTGCACGTGTCGCTGGTCGACGGGGAGATCTGGGTCGGCGGCGACACGGCCACGACGGTCAGCGGCAGCGTCGCGCTCGACTAGTCTCGGGGACGTGCAGAGCTATCTCGACCTTCTTCAACGGATCCTCGACGAGGGCGTCGAGAAGGCCGACCGCACCGGCACCGGCACCCGCTCGGTCTTCGGGCACCAGCTGCGCTTCGACCTCACGGCGGGCTTCCCGCTGGTGACCACGAAGAAGGTGCACACCCGCTCGGTCTTCGGTGAGCTGCTGTGGTTCCTGCGCGGCGACACCAACGTGAAGTGGCTCCAGGACCGCGGCATCTCGATCTGGGACGAGTGGGCCGACGACAACGGCGACCTCGGCCCGATCTACGGCTACCAGTGGCGGTCGTGGCCGACCCCCGACGGCCGGCACGTCGACCAGATCGCCCAGGTGGTCGACCAGATCCGGTCCAACCCCGACTCGCGGCGCCACATCGTCTCGGCGTGGAACGTGGCGGACATCCCGGACATGGCGCTGGCGCCGTGCCACACGATGTTTCAGTTCTACGTCGCCGACGGCCGCCTGAGCTGCCAGCTCTACCAGCGCTCGGCCGACGTCTTCCTCGGCGTGCCGTTCAACATCGCGTCCTACGCCCTGCTGACGCACATGGTCGCCCAGGTGACCGGCCTCGAGGTCGGCGACTTCGTGCACACGTTCGGCGACGCGCACCTCTACCTCAACCACCTCGAGCAGGCGGAGCTCCAGCTGACCCGCTCGCCCCGCCCGCTGCCGCGGCTGATGCTGGACCCGTCGGTGACGTCGCTGGACGCCTTCGACCTCGAGCACATCAGCGTCGAGGGCTACGACCCGCACCCGGGGATCAAGGCGCCGATCGCCGTATGACACAGCGTGTCGTCCTGGTGGCGGCCGTCGCCCGCAACGGCGTGATCGGCAACGGCCCGGACATCCCCTGGCGGATCCCCGGCGAGCAGCGCCTCTTCAAGGAGCTGACGATGGGGCACACGCTGCTGATGGGCCGGACGACGTACGAGTCGATCGGCCGGCCGCTCCCCGGCCGCACCACCATCGTGCTGACCCGCTCGACGTCGTGGTCGGCCGACGGCGTGCTGGTCGCGCACGACCTCGGCTCGGCTGTCGAGCTCGCTCGAACCTTCCCCGGCGACCTGATGGTCGTCGGCGGCGCGCAGGTGTACGCCGCCGCGCTGCCGATCGCCACCGACCAGGTGCTCAGCGAGATCCCGCTCTCGCCCGAAGGTGACGTCCACTACCCGGCGTACGACGCCGGCTCCTGGCTCGAGGCCTCCCGTGAGGTGTTCGACGGGTACGAGCGGGCGAGGCTGGTGCGCGCCGCTGACCGGCTGTAACGCCGGGTTACTGACTCTTCCCAGGGTGTTGCAACCTGGTGGGTACAGCACCTAACCCGGCGTTACAGCCGCCGTGACAGGCTGGTCCGCATGGAGCTGCGCATCTTCACCGAACCCCAGCAGGGCGCGACGTACGACGACCTGGTGGCCGTCGCCCAGGAGGCCGAGCGACTCGGGTTCGGGGCGTTCTTCCGGTCCGACCACTACCTCGGGATGGGCACGGAGGGGCTGCCGGGGCCGAGCGACGCATGGGTCACGCTGGCCGGCATCGCCCGGGAGACCAGCACCATCCGGCTCGGCACGATGATGACGAGCGCGACGTTCCGGCTCCCGGGTCCGCTCGCCATCTCCGTCGCCAACGTCGACCAGATGAGCGGCGGCCGTGTCGAGCTCGGCATCGGCGCCGGGTGGTTCGAGGCCGAGCACACCAGGTACGGCATCCCGTTCCCGGGCACGGGGGAGCGGTTCGACCGGTTCGAGGAGCAGCTGGCGATCATCACCGGGCTCTGGGCCACCGACGGCGGGTTCACCTTCGCGGGCGAGCACTACCAGGTGACCGACTCGCCAGGGCTCCCGAAGCCGACCCAGCAGAAGCCCCCGGTGCTCATCGGAGGTCTGGGCAAGAAGCGGACGCCGGAGCTGGCGGCCCGCTACGCCGACGAGTTCAACCTGCCGTTCGTCGATGAGGCGACCACGAGGACCCAGTTCCAGCGGGTCCGCGAGGCCTGTGAGGCGCAGGACCGCGACCCGGCGAGTATGCGCTGGTCCAATGCCCTGGTGCTCTGCGTGGGTGCGGACGAGGCGGAGCTCGAGCGCCGCGCGGCCGCCATCGGGCGCGACAAGGACGAGCTGCGCGAGAACGGCCTGGCCGGCACTCCGCAGGAGGTCGTCGACAAGATCGGGCGGTACGCCGAGCTCGGCGCCGAGCGGCTCTACCTCCAGGTCCTCGACCTGTCCGACCTCGACCACCTGCGCCTGGTTGCCCGCGACGTGATGCCGCACGTCTGAGGCGGTTTGTCCCGGTCGTCGCCCGGGTAGTGGGTTCGCCATGCGACGTCTCGTGCTCGTGCTGGTATCGGTGCTCGCCCTGCTGGTGCCCATGGGCGCCTCCGTCGCCCAGGCGCCGGACGTAGCCAAGGAGCCGGCCGCGCGGGCCCAGTGGCACCAGGTCAAGCGGCCCTACGTGCACAACTGGGTCTTCCGGTCCACCAAGCTCAAGCGCTGTGTCTTCTTCGAGGTCAAGGGCAGCATCGCCGGCAAGTGGCGTTACGCCTACGGCCCCGACACCCCGGACCACGACACCCTGGACTGGGCCGACATCAGGCTCGTGAACCCGGCCGTGCACGCCACCGGCTGGCCCATCGGCGGGGCGGGCTGCGACAGCACCAAGCGCTGGAAGATGAAGGCCGATCTCTCCCAGGGCTGGTTCCAGACCAGCTGCGACCTCGACGTCTCGGTGTCGGTCGGTTATCCCTGGAGCGTGAGCGCCAGCCCGGCGTACAGCTGCGGCTCCGGCCGAGTCGGTCACCGGACCTCCACGGAGGGCCCGAGCACGAAGAAGCTCTCGCAGTTCAACTCCGGCGCGCCGATCCGCTTCTCCCGCAGCCTCGCGAGCGTCAAGTACGGCGGGATCGGCTTCCGCGGCGTCGTGTCAGTGCGGGCGCACACCAAGCACGCCTCCGACCTGGTCCGCAAGACCGTGAACATCTCACTCAACAAGTGACCTTCCATGACCGCATGGCCCCGGCTGGTCAGCCGGACCGCCGGGGAGCGATAACCTGACACCCATGACCTCTGCTGCACCTGCTGCGCCGTTCGGACGCATGCTCACCGCGATGGCGACCCCCTTCGGTCCCGACGGGAGCCTCGACCTCGACGGCGTGCAGCGGTTGGCCAAGCACCTCGTCGCGCACGGGCACGACGGCCTCGTCGTGTCGGGCACGACCGGCGAGTCGCCGACCACCACCAAGGAGGAGGACGGCGAGACCTTGGCGGCCGTCCGGGACGCGGTCGGCCCCGACGTCAAGCTGGTCGCCGGTGTCGGCACCAACGACACCGCCACCTCGACGTACCTCGCCAACCAGGCCCGCGAGCGCGGCGCCGACGGCGTGCTCCTGGTGACGCCTTACTACAACAAGCCGAGCCAACGGGGCATGCTGCACCACTTCCGGCAGGTCGTCGACGCCGCCGAGATCCCGGTGATGCTGTACGACGTCCCCGGCCGCACCGGCAGCACGATCGCGCTGGAGTCCTACGAGGAGATGGCCGGCTGGGAGTCGGTCATCGCCGTCAAGGACGCCGTCGGCGACATGCCCCGCGCCGCCAAGCTCGCGCAGCTCGGGTACGCCGTCTACTCCGGCGACGACGTCAATACGCTCGGCTTCCTGGCGCACGGCGCCTGCGGTCTGGTCTCCGTCGCCGGCCACGCCGCGGGCAAGGAGCTCGCCTCGATGATCGACCAGTTCCTGGGCGGTGACCACCAAGGCGCCCTGGCGACGTACCAGCGCCTGCTGCCGGCGTTCGAGGCGGTGATGGGCGTGCCCAACTACGGCGCGACGACCGCCAAGGCGTCCCTCCAGCTGCTCGGTGTCCTCGACAACCGACATGTGCGATCGCCGCTCGTCGAGCTCGACGACGACGAGGTCGCCGCGCTTCGCGAGGGTCTGACGGCAGCGGGTCTGCTGTGAGCGAGCGCAGCGAGCGAACCATCCAGGACAGCGCCCATCGTGCCTCGTCGGCGCACGGAGCGAAGCGAGTACGTCGATGAGCCATCCGCACCCCGAGCTGTCCACCCCGGCGAAGCTCAAGAAGGGCGGCCTCCGGGTCACCCCGTTCGGCGGCCTTGGTGAGGTCGGCCGCAACATGACGTCGTTCGAGTACGACGGTCGCCTGCTGATCGTCGACTGTGGCGTGCTGTTCCCCGAGGACCACCAGCCCGGCATCGACCTGATCCTCCCCGACTGGTCCTCGATCCGGGACCGCCTCGACGACGTCGAGGCGCTGGTGCTCACCCACGGTCACGAGGACCACATCGGCGCGACGCCGTACCTCCTCCGCGAGCGCAAGGACATCCCGCTCGTCGGCTCCAAGCTCACGCTGGCGCTGCTCGACAGCAAGCTGCGCGAGCACCGCCTCCGCGAGACCGTGCACCACGTCGTCAAGGAGGGCGACCGGCTCACGCTCGGCCCGTTCGAGCTCGAGTTCGTCGCGGTCAACCACTCCATCCCCGACGCACTGGCCGTGGCGATCCGCACCGGCGCCGGGATGGTGCTGCACACCGGCGACTTCAAGATGGACCAGCTGCCGCTCGACGGCCGGATCACCGACCTGCGGGCGTTCGCGCGGCTGGGGGAGGAGGGGGTCGACCTCTTCCTCACCGACTCGACCAACGCCGAGACCCCGGGGTTCACCCCGTCGGAGAAGAAGATCACCCCGGTGATCGACCAGGTCTTCCGCGAGTCCAGCCAGCGCATCATCGTCGCCTGCTTCGCCTCGCACGTGCACCGCGTGCAGCAGGTGCTCGACGCGGCGTACGCCCACGAGCGCCAGGTCGCGTACGTCGGCCGCTCGATGGTGCGCAACATGGCGATCGCGCGCGACCTCGGCTACCTCAAGGTGCCGCCGGGCGTGCTGGTCGACACCAAGGACCTGGCCGACCTGCCGGCCGAGCGCCAGGTGCTGATCTCCACCGGCTCGCAGGGCGAGCCGATGAGCGCGCTGTCGCGGATCGCCCAGCGCAACCACAACTTCGTGCACATCGAGGAGGGCGACACCGTCCTGCTCGCCTCGAGCCTGATCCCCGGCAACGAGAACGCCGTCTACCGGGTCATCAACGGCCTGGCCCGGTGGGGCGCCCGCGTCGTGCACAAGGGCAACGCGATGGTGCACGTCTCCGGGCACGCGAGTGCCGGCGAGCTGCTCTACTGCTACAACATCGTCAAGCCGCGCAACGTGCTGCCGGTCCACGGCGAGATCCGGCACATGCTCGCCAACGCCGAGCTGGCCCGCGCCACCGGCGTCGAGAACGTCGTGATCGCCGAGGACGGCGTCGTCGTCGACCTGGTCGACGGGGTTGCGAAGATCGCCGGCAAGGTCGACTGCGGCTACGTCTTCGTCGACGGCTCGTCGGTCGGCGACGTCACCGAGTCGGACCTCAAGGACCGCCGGATCCTCGGCGAGGAGGGCTTCATCTCGGTGATCGTCGTGGTCGACTCGGTCAGCGGCAAGGTCGCCGCCGGCCCGGAGATCCACGCCCGGGGCAACGCGCTCGACGGCGCGAGCTTCGACGAGATCAAGCAGCCCATCATCGATGCCCTCGACCGGGCCATCGCCGAGGGCAACACCGACGCGCACCAGCTGCAGCAGACGGTGCGCCGGGTCGTCGGTCGCTGGGTCAGCAACACCCACCGCCGCCGCCCGATGATCATCCCGGTGGTTCTCGAGGCTTGAGCCAGCCGACTCCGAGGAACGAGGAGTCTGCGTGGGGCGGGGTGCCGATCGCCGGGATAGTCCCTCACCTTCTGGTTGTCTTTCACGGCGTGTCGCCAGCCAGAACGTGAGGGACTATCCCAACGAGGCCCCAAGACACGCACTCCTGTGGTGCGTGTGACTGGTGTGACCCCTGCGTAGGGTGGGGACTATGGCGACCCGTACGTCTTCCCCGCCGGGGTCGCGGAGCAAGAGCACGTCCTCCACCCGGACCACGAGCACCGCTCGCGGGCCAGCGAAGAAGACGGGCACCAGCACCGCCACCCGGAGTACCAGCCCGAGGCGCAAGCCTGCCCCCAAGAAGCCGACCAGCAAGAAGCCGGCCAGCAAGCGCAAGCCCGCCCCGAAGCGTCCGGCGCCGCGCGCCGTACGCAGCGGACCGGGTCCGGTCGCTCAGCTCTTCACGATGGTCTTCCGCGGGATCGCCGCGGTCTGGCTGGCGGTCGCGCACGGACTCGGCGCCGTCGCCCGCAGCATCGGGCACACCGCCCGCGACCTCGAGCCCGAGCACCGCCGCGACGGCTTCGGCCTCTTCCTCTTCGGCTCGGCCGTCATCGTCGCCGCCGCCGTGTGGTGGCAGCTGCCCGGCTCGGTCATGGACCTGGCGCGCACGATCGTCCAGGGCTCCGTCGGCAAGGTCGGCTTCCTGGTCCCGCTCGCGCTGCTGTACGTCGGCTGGCGCACGATGCGCGACCCGGAGCACGCCGGTCCGGCCGGTCGCCAGGTCGTCGGCTGGACCTCCCTGGCCTTCGGCATCCTCGGCATCGTCCAGATCGCCGAGGGCAACCCGCAGCCCGCGCTGGGCGACACCAGCGACCTGCGGACCGCCGGTGGCGCCATCGGGTACGTCGTCGCCGGCCTGCTCCTCGACCTGCTGCGCTCGCCGTACGTCGTCGTGCCACTGCTCGCACTGCTCGCCTTCTTCGGCGTCCTGATCATCACCTCGACGCCGCTCTACCAGGTCCCGGTCAGGCTCGCCGAGATGCGCGACCGGCTGCTCGGCCACGAGCCGTACGCCGCCGAGGACGAGCAGAGTGACTCGGACGAGACCCAGGCGATGCCGAGCCGCAGCCGGCGTCGCAAGTCCGACGACGTCGACGTCGACCCCGACCTGGGCGACCCGGCGTACGACAGCCCGGTGCTCGCCGACCGTGAGCTGCGCAAGCGCAAGAAGCGGCTGGAGACCACCGACGACGGCCTCGACATCTTTGCGCCGGAAGCCCCGACAGAGGTCGCGGCCCCGGTCGTCGAGGAGGGTCTCGACAAGCTCGACCACCGAGAGCTGGAGCCGCCGCCGCACACGCCGCTGCCGCCCCGTGTCGAGCAGCTCGCGCTGTCCGGCGACATCGTCTACTCCCTGCCGGCCAACGAGGTCCTCAAGCCGGGCTCGGTCCACAAGGCCCGCTCCAAGGCGAGCGACGCCGTCGTCGAGCGGCTGACCCAGGTGATGGACGAGTTCGCCATCGACGCCCAGGTCACCGGCTACACCCGCGGCCCGACCGTCACCCGCTACGAGGTCGAGGTCGGCCCCGCGGTCAAGGTCGAGAAGGTCACCGCGCTCTCCAAGAACATCGCGTACGCCGTCGCCTCGGCCGACGTGCGCATCCTCAGCCCGATCCCCGGCAAGTCCGCGATCGGCATCGAGATCCCGAACACGGACAAGGAGGTCGTCTCGCTCGGCGACGTGCTCCGGTCCAACACCGCGCGCTCGGACCACCACCCCATGGTGGTCGGGCTCGGCAAGGACGTGGAGGGCGGCTTCGTGGTCGCCAACCTCGCGAAGATGCCGCACCTGCTGGTCGCCGGCGCCACCGGCTCCGGCAAGTCGAGCTTCATCAACTCGATGATCACCTCGATCCTGATGCGGGCCACGCCCGACGAGATCCGGATGATCATGGTCGACCCCAAGCGGGTCGAGCTGAACGCCTACGAGGGCGTGCCGCACCTGATCACCCCGATCATCACCAACCCGAAGAAGGCCGCCGAGGCGCTGGCGTGGGTCGTGCGCGAGATGGACCTGCGCTACGACGACCTGGCCAACTTCGGCTTCCGCCACATCGACGACTTCAACAAGGCCGTCCGTGCGGGCAAGGTGCAGGTGCCGCCCGGCAGCGAGCGGGTGCTCGCGCCGTACCCCTACCTGCTGGTGATCGTGGACGAGCTCGCCGACCTGATGATGGTCGCCCCGCGCGACGTCGAGGACGCGATCGTCCGGATCACCCAGCTGGCCCGGGCCGCGGGCATCCACCTGGTGCTCGCCACCCAGCGCCCGAGCGTCGACGTCGTCACCGGCCTGATCAAGGCGAACGTGCCGTCGCGGCTCGCGTTCGCGACCTCGTCGGTCACCGACAGCCGGGTGATCCTCGACCAGCCGGGTGCGGAGAAGCTGGTCGGCCAGGGTGACGGCCTGTTCCTGCCCATGGGCTCGTCGAAGGCCGTGCGCGTGCAGGGTTCGTGGGTCACCGAGGCCGAGATCGCCCAGGTGGTCAAGCACTGCAAGAGCCAGCTCGAGCCGACCTACCGCGACGACGTGACCGCACCCGCGGCGAGCAAGCGGGAGATCGACGACGACATCGGCGACGACATGGACCTGGTGATCCAGGCGATCGAGCTCGTCGTGTCGACGCAGTTCGGCTCCACGTCGATGCTGCAGCGCAAGCTCCGCGTCGGCTTCGCCAAGGCGGGCCGGCTGATGGACATCATGGAGAGCCGGGGGGTGGTCGGCCCGAGCGAAGGCTCGAAGGCCCGCGACGTCCTGGTCAAGCCCGACGAGATCGATGGTGTGATCGCGACCCTTCAGGGGGAGATGTGAGCAACGTCAGCACAGCCGAAGCTCCGACCAACGAGCACGACCATCACCACGACCACGGGCCGGTCGAGATCCGCCGCAACGGCGCGCTCTCGGGCGGCATCGGCGTGGTCGCGGCGGTCGTCGCGCTCGCCTACCTGACCCGTGCCATCGGCGGCGGCTCCTGGCTCGACTGGGTGCTGGCGCTCGCGATGGGTGCGGTCGCCACGGCGTACCTGACCGCGTTCGCCGACGCACGTACGCCGCTGCTGGTGGCCGACGCCCAGGGCATCCGGATCCGCCTCGGGCGAACCTGGCGGGGCGTCCCGTGGGGCGAGATCGAGGCCGTCGAGCACCTGCCTCGTTGCGGGCTCTTCCGCGACGGCCGGGTGGACCTGGTCGTCGACGACGCCGAGTCGCTGCTGGCCGACCTCGACGCGTCGGGCCGGCGACAGGTCGCGATCGCCCGGCGCCTGCACGGCTCGCCGTTCGCCATCCCGCTGTCGCTCTCGACCTGGGTGGCCGGGACCGACGACCTGACCTCGGCGCTGGCGGATCTCTCCGGCGACCCGGCCCGCGTGGTCGAGCTCGGGATCTACTCCGACGAGGACGAGTGGGCCGAGGAGGAGTGGGCCGAGGACGAGCCCGCCGCCGAGACGACCGACTGGGACGACAGCCGGGACGACAGCCGGGACGAGAGCCGGGACGACGGCCGGGACGACGGCCGGGACGACGAGGCGCACCCGGTGCTGCCCGATCCGCGACCCACGCTCGCCCGGGGCCTGGACTTCCTGGCCGACAAGCTGCGGATCGGACACCCCTCGGACGAGGCCGGCCCCGAGCAGGCGGACCTGCCCGAGCCGACGGTCCCGATCGTCGCCAGCGCGACCCCGCTTCCGCTGCGCGACCCGGTCGGCGGCTCGCGGGTCGAGGCGCGCTTCGAGGGTGCCGCGGCGCTCAAGCTGGACCTGGCGGACCGCGACGACACCGCCACCGCCGGTCTCCCCGAGATCGACGAGCTGCGCCGCGCCGACGAGTTCGACGTCGAGCCACTGGTCATCGACGACCTGGCGGTCGAGCCGGCCGAGGACCCGGTGATCGGCCCGGAGCTCGCGGCGGCCCGCACCCGCCTCGGTCTGTCGGTCGACCAGCTCGCCGACCGCACCCGGATCCGGCCGCACGTCATCGAGTCCATCGAGGTCGACGACTTCGCGCCCTGCGGCGGCGACTTCTACGCCCGCGGCCACCTGCGCACCCTCGCGCGGGTCCTGGGCGTCGACGCGGCGCCGCTGATGACGTCGTACGACGAGCGCTACTCCGATGCCCCGATCGACGCGCGCCGGGTCTTCGAGGCCGAGCTCGCGACCGGGGCCGAGGGCCCGATCCGCAGCATGCGCGGCGGCCCGAACTGGTCCGTGCTGATCGCCGCCGTGATGGCGCTGGTGCTGATCTGGTCGATCGCCCGGCTGATCATGGACAACCCGGTCGAGCTCACCAACCAGCCGGTCCTCAACGGCTCCCCGTCGTCGCAGGCCAAGCTCGGCCCGGCCGTCCCGGTGCTGCTCGACGCGGCCGCCGGTGGCACCCACGTCGTGGTGCGCGACGGTGCCGGCGAGGTGGTCTTCAACGGGGACCTGGCGTACGGCGAGAAGCGGTCCGCGAAGGCCGCGCCTCCCGTGCACGTGCAGTCCTCCGACGGCGCCCTCGAGGTGTCTGTCGACGGTAAGAAGCGCGGACCCCTGGGCGCCGAGGGCCAGCCGGCCCAGAACACCTACGCCGCCGACAAGTAGGCCCGCACCCGCGCGAGTCGGCGCAGATTGACCCTCGAGTCGGCGCAAAGTGACCCTCACTGGGGTCACTTTGCGCCGACTCGGCGTCAGTCCCGGAGCCGGTAGCGCCGCTCCGGTCGGCCGCTGCCGCCGTACTGCAGTCGTACGACGGCCTGCTCGCGGGCCACGAAATGCTCGAGGTAGCGGCGGGCGCTGACCCGCGAGAGGCCGACCTCCTCGGCGCACTCGGCCGCCGACACCTCTCGCCCGGAGGCGAGGGCGGACAGCACCGCCTCGGCGGTCTCCGTGCTGAGTCCCTTGGGGAGCACCTCCCGTCCGCGCCCGAGCGGCGCGAAGACGGCATCGATGTCGTCCTGACCGGCTCGGTCGACTCCGGTGAGCGCGAGGTGGGTCCTGCGGAAGGCGGCGAGGCGAGCGGCGAGGTCGTCGTACTCGAACGGCTTCACCAGGTAGTGGGCCGCTCCCGCGGCGGCCGCGGCGCGCACGGTGTCGGCCTCGCGGGCGGCGGTCACGACCAGCACGCCTACGTCGTTGCCGGAGCCGCGGAGCCGACGAAGCACCTCGATGCCGCTGATGTCGGGCAGGTGTACGTCGAGGAGCACCAGGTCCGGAGCGAGCCGGTCGATCTCGCTGAGTGCCGTCGCACCGGTGGCGGCCGTCCCGACGACCCGGTAGCCGGGTGCCCGCTCGACGAAGCGGGTGTGGATCGAGGCGACCATGAAGTCGTCGTCCACGACCAGGACCGTGAGCTCAGGGTCGTCGGTCATCCGGGTCCTCGGTCGTGACGGGCAGCCGCGCGGTGAAGACCGCGCCGCGGTCATTGTGCACCGACACCGACCCGCCGCGGCGCTCGCACACGACCTGCACGAGGGCCAGCCCCACGCCCCGGCCGCTGGCGTCGCTCGGCTTGGTGCTGAACCCGCGGTCGAAGATGTCGTCGACCCGGTCCGCCGGGACCCCGGGCCCGGAGTCGGCCACCTGGACGACGGCCTCGTGGTCGTCCGCCGTCAGGCGTACGTCGACCCGCGCACCGTCGGCGCCTGCCGCCGCGTCCACGGCGTTGTCGACCAGGTTGCCCAGCACCGTGCCGAGGTCGGCCGCCAGGTCGGGCACGAGGCGCGGCAGCCGGCTGTCGTCACTGAGAGCGAGCTCGACCCGGCGTTCGGCGGCCAGGCTGGTCTTCGCGACGAGCAGCGCCGCGACCGATGGATCCTCCACCCGTTCGAGCACGAAGTCGCTGATCTCCGCGCGCCGCCGGGTGAGGGTGCCGATCAGGCGGCCGGCCTCGTCGTACTCCTCGAGCTCGAGGAGTCCCGAGATCGTGTGCAGCTGGTTGGCGAACTCGTGGGTCTGTGCGCGCAGCGTCTCGGTGACGCTCTCGCGGGCACTGAGCTGGCTCTGCAGCGCCAGCAGCTCGGTGCGGTCCCGCAGGGTGGTGACGGTGCCGGCCGGTCGGCCGTCCTGGACCACCCGGTTGCCGTTCAGCACCAGCACCCGGCCGGCCACCACGGCGACCGCGTCGCGCACGTCCTCGTCGCCGAGCAGCAGCTCGAGCACCCGCAGCGGGAGGTCCAGGTCGGCGAGCTGCCGGCCCTGGCTGTCGGCGGGCAGGTCGAGCAGCGCTCGGGCACTCTCGCTCAGGAGCGTGACGACGCCGGCCTCGTTGACCGCGAGGACGCCTTCGCGCAGCGACGTCAGCAGCGCCTCGCGTTGGTCGGCCAGCTCGGCGATCTCGGCCGGCTCGAGTCCCCGGGTGCGCCGCTTGATCAGGCGGGCGAGCAGCCAGGCTCCCGCCAGGCCGAGGGCGAGTCCCACGGCGAGGAACGCCACCATGTCGGGCAGGGTCTGCCGAGCCCGCTCGGCCAGGGACGGGTAGCGCTCCGTGACGACCACGACCCCGACCAGGTCACCGGCGTTCTTCTTGCCGCGCGCGAGGATCGGGACCTGGGCCGCGATCGCCCGCTCGCCGCGATCGTCGACGTCGCCGCTCCACGCGCGGCGGTCCGTGACTCCCGGCCCGAGGTCGATCTCGTCGCCGACGCGGGTCGGGTCGGTGGACACCAGGATGGTGCCGGTGGTGTCGGTCAGGTCGACGGCCGAGGCGCCGGTGTCGTCCTGCCGCTGCTGGGCGTAGAACGTGAGCGCCCGGCGCTGTCCCGGGCTGCCCATCCCGACCTGCACGGCCGCGGTGCTCGCGAGGTTCTCGGCGCTCGCCCGCAGTCGGGCTCCGCGGGCGTCGCGGAAGTCCGCATCGCTCTGCCGGAATGACACCACGCTGGTCACGGCGACGACCAGCACCAGCAGGACCGCCTGGAGCGCGAGGAACTGCCCGGCCAGGGTGCGTGGCCGGGGCAGTCGCCGGTGTGACCACAAGTTCCACAACCTCCATTGCTTCGCGAAGGGTGACGGCCGCCACATGGTGGGTAAACGATCTGGAGACCGAACCACCGAGAGGAGCCTGTCATGGCCGCCCGAGCGCGACGTGGACCAGCTCGCCCCGCCTTCGCCGTACTCACGGCGCTGGCGCTGACCGCGGCGCTGTCCTCGTGCGGGGTCACCCGCGGCGACGACAACAAGGACATCGCGATGTGGATCCCCAACAGCGCCGGCGGTGGCTACGACCAGACGGGTCGGGCCGCGGTCTCGGTGATGGAGCAGGACGACGTCACCGGCGGCAACTTCGAGGTCACCAACATCCTCGGTGCGGGCGGGTCCGTCGCGATGACCCGGCTGATGGGCGCCGAGGGCGACGAGCACACGATGATGACCGTCGGCCTGGGCGTGGTCGGCTCGCTCTACTCCTTCGGGCTCGACGACCGGCTCGACGACGCCACCCCGATCGCCCAGCTGATCGAGGACCAGGAGGGCGTCCTGGTGCCCGCCGACTCGCCGTACGAGACCATCGACGACTTCGTCGCCGCCTGGAAGAAGGACCCCCGCTCGATCGCGGTCGGCGGCGGCTCCTCACCCGGCGGCCCCGACCACCTCTTCCCGATGCAGCTGGCCGAGACCGTCGGCATCGACCCCAAGGACGTCCTCTACGTGCCGTACGACGGCGGCGGCCCGCTCACCAGCGCCCTGGTCGGCGAGAAGATCAAGGTCGGCTTCTCCGGCCTCGGCGAGTTCGAGGGCCAGCTCGAGTCCGGCGAGCTGCGCGCGCTCGCGGTGTCCGGGGAGGAGCGGCTCGAGAGCGACACCCTCAAGGACATCCCGACGCTGACCGAGTCCGACATCGACCTGGTCTTCACCAACTGGCGTGGCGTCCTCGCGCCCCCCGGCATCTCGGAGAAGCGCCGGGACGAGCTGATCGCCTACCTCGAGGAGATGCACGCCAGCCCCGAGTGGCAGCAGACGCTCGAGAAGTACGGCTGGACCGACGCCTTCGTCACCGGCGACGACTTCACCACCTTCCTGCAGGAGCAGGACGACCGGGTCGCCTCGACCCTCGAGGAGCTGGGACTCATATGAGCACCACCACGCATCAGGACCAGCCGGTCGCTGCGCCGCGGCGCGACCTGGCCCAGATCGGCCTGGCCGCGGTCACCGCCGTCGTCGGCGCCTACACGATGTACGACGCCAGCACCCTCCAGGTCGGTTTCGCCGACCCGGTCGGCCCCCGGGTCTTCCCGTACGTGGTCGGCGCCGGGCTGCTGGTCAGCAGCGTGCTGCTGGTGGTCGCTGCCCTGCGCGGCGACCGGCCCGAGGCCGAGGGCGGCGAGGACGTCGACCTGGACATGCAGGCCGACTGGGTGACGGTCACCAAGCTCGTCGGCATCATCGGCCTCACGATCGCCACCGTCGGGTTCCTCGGCTGGGCGATCAGCGGCGCGATCCTCTTCGCGGGGGCGACCTGGGCGCTCGGCAGCCGCACCCTGATCCGGGACATCATCGTCGGCTGCGTGCTGTCGGTCGCGAGCTGGTACGCCTTCTACGTCGGCCTCGGCATCCCGCTGAGCGCCGGCATCCTGGACGGGATCCTCTGATGGGCAACCTCGACCTGCTGCTGAACGGCCTGCAGTCCGCGGCCACCCCCGAGAACCTGATGTACGCCGCCATCGGCGTCCTGCTCGGCACCTTCGTCGGCGTGCTCCCGGGCATCGGCCCGGCGATGGCCGTGGCGCTGCTGCTGCCGGTGACCTACAGCCTGGAGCCGACCTCGGCGTTCATCATGTTCGCGGGTATCTACTACGGCGGCATGTACGGCGGCTCCACCACCTCGATCCTGCTGAACACGCCAGGGGAGTCGGCGTCGGTGATGACGGCGCTCGAGGGCAACAAGATGGCCAAGGCCGGCCGGGCCGCGCAGGCGCTCGCCACCGCGGCCATCGGCTCCTTCGTAGCCGGCACGATCGGCACCCTGCTGGTCGCCTTCTTCGCGCCGATGCTGGCCGACGTGGCCGTCACGATCGGCGCGCCGTCGTACTTCGCGATCCTGCTCTTCGCGCTGGTCATGACGACCACGCTGCTCGGCTCCTCGAAGGTGCGCGGCTTCCTGGCGCTCTTCCTGGGGCTCACCATCGGGCTCGTCGGCCTCGACCTGAACACCGGGCAGGCCCGGCTCAGCCTGGGCGTCGCGCAGCTGCGCGACCCGCTGGAGATCGTCGCGGTCGCGGTCGGCATCTTCGCGCTGGGCGAGGCCTTCTGGGTGGCGGCGCACCTGCGCCGCAAGCCGCTCCAGGTGATCCCGGTCGGCCGGCCGTGGATGGGCCGCGACGACTGGGGCCGGTCGTGGAAGCCGTGGCTGCGTGGCACCGCCCTGGGCTTCCCGTTCGGCGCGATCCCGGCGGGCGGGGCCGAGATCCCGACGTTCCTCTCCTACGTCACCGAGCGCCGGCTCTCGAAGCACGGCGACGAGTTCGGCAAGGGCGCCATCGAGGGCGTGGCCGGACCGGAGGCCGCCAACAACGCGTCCGCGGCCGGCATGTTCGTGCCGCTGCTCGCCATGGGCATCCCGGTCACCGCGACCGCCTCGGTGATGCTGGCCGCGCTGACCAGCTACGGCATCCAGCCCGGGCCGCAGCTGATGACCGACCAGTCCGACCTGGTGTGGACGCTGCTCGCCAGCCTGCTGATCGGCAACACCCTGCTGCTGGTCCTCAACCTGCCGCTGGCGCCGCTGTGGGCCAAGCTGCTCCGGATCCCGCGGCCCCAGCTGTACGCCGGCATCCTGTTCTTCGCCTGCCTCGGTGCCTTCGCGGCCAACCAGGACGCGTTCGACATCTTCCTGCTGCTGCTCTTCGGCCTGCTGGGCCTGGCGATGCGGCGGTTCGGGCTCCCGGTGCTGCCGCTGATCCTGGGCGTCATCCTGGGGCCGATCATGGAGCTGAAGCTGCGCGAGTCCCTGACCATCTCCGACGGCGACCTGTCCGGCCTGTGGAGCGAGCCGCTGGCGGTCGCCGTCTACCTCCTGACGGCGCTGGTGGTCGTGGTGCCGATCGTGGTCAAGCGAGTCCGACCCGACCTGGACACCCCCGCGGCCGAGGTCGCCCACGCCCGGGCTGAGGCAGAGTCCGAGCACGACGACGAGAGGACGAGCCGATGAACCAGATCGTGGTCGCGTGGTCACCCGACGAGTACGGGCGGGTCGCGCTGACGCACGCGGTGGCCGAGGCCCGGATGCGCGGGCTGGGCGTGGTGGTGGTCAACGCCACCCGCGGCGACGCCCTGGTCGACGACCGGTTCGCGAGCGACGACGACCTCGACGGCGTACGCGCCGGGCTCGAGGAGGCCGGACTGCCGTACGACGTACGGCAGTCGGTCGGCGCCGACGTGGGCGACCAGGTGCTCGCGGTCGCCGCCGAGGTCGACGCCGCCCTGATCGTGCTCGGGCTGCGGCGCCGTACGCCGGTCGGCAAGCTGATCATGGGCAGCGCCGCGCAGCGGATCCTGCTCGGCTCGCACTGCCCGGTCCTGGCGGTCAAGCCGGCCTGACGCCGAGTCGGCGCCAGTTCGCGGTCGAGTCGGCGCTTGTTTGCAGTCCGCGCTGCAAACAAGCGCCGACTCGGCAATTGGGGCGCCGGGTTGCCATACTCGGACGGACATGACGACCGAAACCGATTCAGCATTGACGAGTGCCCCGACCGCCGACCTGCTCTCGGTCGCCATGGTGACCCTCGGGTGTGCCCGCAACGAGGTGGACTCCGAGGAGCTCGCCGGACGGCTGGAGGCCGACGGGTTCCGGCTCGTCTCCGACCCGGCCGACGCCGACACCGTCGTGGTCAACACCTGCGGTTTCGTGGAGTCCGCGAAGAAGGACTCGGTCGACACCCTGCTGGAGGCCGCGGACCTCAAGGCGACCGGCCGCACCCAGGCCGTGGTCGCCGTCGGCTGCATGGCCGAGCGCTACGGCAACGAGCTGGCCGAGTCGCTCCCCGAGGCCGACGCCGTGCTCGGCTTCGACGACTACCCCGACATCGCGGCGCGGCTGCGCTCGATCATCGCGGGGGAGACCCACCAGGCGCACACCCCGCAGAACCGCAGGAAGCTGCTCCCGATCACCCCGGTCGAGCGGGCCCTGTCGACGGCGCCGGTCCCCGGGCACGCGTCCGGCCCGGCCTCGCTGCGCCGTCGCCTCGACTCCGGCCCGACCGCGTCGCTCAAGCTGGCGAGCGGCTGCGACCGGCGCTGCTCGTTCTGCGCGATCCCGTCCTTCCGCGGCTCGTTCGTCAGCCGCCGCCCGTCCGACGTGCTCCAGGAGGCACGCTGGCTGGGGGAGCAGGGCGTGCGTGAGCTCTTCCTGGTGAGCGAGAACTCCACGTCGTACGGCAAGGACCTCGGCGACCTGCGCCTCCTCGAGACGCTGCTGCCCGAGCTGGCCGCGGTCGACGGGGTCGAGCGCGTCCGGGTCTCCTACCTGCAGCCCGCCGAGACCCGCCCCGGCCTCGTCGAGGCGATCGCCGGCACGCCCGGCGTCACGCCGTACTTCGACCTGTCCTTCCAGCACGCGAGCGCCGGGGTGCTGCGCCGGATGCGTCGCTTCGGCGACCCGGAGAGCTTCCTCGGCCTGCTCGAGCAGATCCGCGCGCTGGCCCCGGAGGCGGGCGTGCGCAGCAACGTGATCGTCGGCTTCCCGGGCGAGAGCGAGGACGACCTGCAGACGCTCTGCGACTTCCTGGTCGCCGCCCGCCTCGACGTGACCGGCGTCTTCGGCTACTCCGACGAGGACGGCACCGAGGCGGCGACGTACGACGGGAAGCTCGACGACGACGAGGTGCGCGCCCGGGTCGAGCACGTGGGTGCCCTGGTCGAGGAGCTCACCTCCCAGCGCGCGGCGGAGCGGATCGACGAGACGGTCGAGGTGCTGGTCGAGCAGGTCGCCGACGGCAGCGTCGAGGGCCGCGCCGCGCACCAGGGTCCCGAGGTCGACGGATCGACCTACCTGCTCGACTCCGACGCGCGGGTCGGTGACCTGGTCCGCGCGGTGGTCGTCGAGTCTGAGGGCGCCGACCTCTACGCTCGGGTCTTGTGAACACCGAGGCGACGGAGACCCAGCCCAGCAACTGGAACGTCCCCAACGTGCTGACCACGCTGCGGATCGTGGCCGTCCCGTTCTTCGCCTGGGCGCTGCTGATGGACGGCGGCGACTCGATCACCTGGCGCTGCGTGGCCTTTGCGATCTTCGTGGTCGCGATGATCACCGACAAGATCGACGGCGACCTCGCCCGCAAGCACAACCTGATCACCAACTTCGGCAAGATCGCCGACCCGATCGCCGACAAGGCGGTCACCGGGATGGCCTTCATCGGGCTCTCGATCGTCGGCGACATCTGGTGGTGGGTGACGATCGTGGTGCTGATCCGGGAGTGGAGCGTCACCCTGCTGCGCCTGTCGGTGCTCCAGAAGGTCGTCATTGCGGCCGCCGACCTCGGCAAGATCAAGACCACCTTCCAGGCGGTCGCGCTCGGCACCTTGTGCCTGCCGCTCCGCGATCCCGACCTGGCCGGCTGGCTCGAGACACCCGGCGAGGTCGTCTTCTACCTGGCCCAGGCGTGCCTCGCGATCGCGGTCGCGCTCACGCTCTGGTCGGGCTGGGAGTTCTACCGCGACGTCTGGAAGCAGCGCGTGTCGCTGCGAGGCTGAGCGACAGCGACGCCTCCGGGCGGCGGTGTGTGAGCAACGCTTCTGGGCCCTGCTGCCGTCGAGAATGGTTGCTGAGTCACCGCTGGTCTGCGCCGGGGACGGGCAGCGGTGACCCCGGCGGCGGTCACCCGATCGGTGCCAATCCGTAACAAATCGTTCACCGCAACCCCTTGCGAGAGACGTGCGTTTCGGGGGATGGTTCCAACCATCTCGGTCACAGCCGGAGGGCTTTCCCCGCTGTCGTCAGTTCTCGGAGATTTCTACTGCCGTACTCCGATCTGGTGATGATGCTTCCCGATGGCTGCGGTTCGATGGCGATGTCCGTCCCCGTACTGCCTAACTCTCGGAGTGCCTCTTCATGCTTGCTTCTCGGAAGCGATTCACGGGGGCCGTCGCGCTCGCCGTCGTCGCCGGTGGTCTCTCGCTCCTCCCGCTCGCTCCGGCCGAGGCCAGCGTCTCGACCACGATCGCGACGTTCCCGTACTCGCAGCCCTGGTCCGACGCCGGGCTGATCACGACGAACGACGACTGGTCGGGTGTCACCGGTGTCCAGGGCTATCTGGGTGAGGACCTCACCACGGTGACAGGTACCGACCCCCAGACCATCATTGCCGACGGCGGCGCGACGTCCACGGACGTGATCGCGAACTTCACGGGCAACCTGAACACCAACACCAGCGGCGGCGTCATCGAGGCCGAGGCGAGCGGAGCGATCGCACTCCAGGGCAGCGGCACGGCGGACGTCCCGCAGCTCGTCTTCCACCTCGACCTCACCGGGCAGTCGGACATCGCCTTCGGGTTCGACGCGAAGGACCTCGACGGGTCCGCCGACAACGCGGCCCAGGCGATCGCGGTCCAGTACCGCGTCGGTACGAGCGGCGCCTACACCAACCTGCCGGCCGGCTACGTCGCCGACGCCACCGAGGCCAACGCGGCCACGAAGGTGACCCCGGTCAGCGTGACGCTTCCCGATGCCACGGACGGCGCCGCCGACGTCTTCGTCCGGGTCCTCACGACCAACGCGGCCAGCAACGACGAGTGGGTCGGTATCGACAACATCACGGTCGGCGAGGCCGGGGAGCCGGCACCGCTCGCCGCGAACGCGGTCCCGGACAAGTCCGGGTACGTCGGAGTCCCGGTCGCCGGCTTCAACCTGGCCGCGACGGGCGGCACCTCGCCGTACACGTGGAACGCGACCGGGCTGCCCGACGGCGTGACGGTCAGCCCCGCGGGCGCGGTCTCGGGCACGCCGACGACCGCCGGCACGTACGCCGTCACCGCGACCGTGACCGACAGCGCGGCCCCGACGCCCGCCACCGACGAGGTCGAGTTCACGATCACGATCGCCGCGACGCCGACGCTCCGCACGATCGCGGACGTCCAGGGCACCAGCGACCGCTCGCCGTTCGCGCCCGCCACCGGCACGGACCCGGGCGAGATCGTCCGGGTGCAGGGCGTCGTCACCGGCAAGTACGCCGACCCCTACCCGGCGCAGCTGGGCACCAACGGCGGCCTCGACGGCATGTACATCCAGGCCCCGGGCGCGGACACCGCCGGCGCTTCGGACGCGGTTTTCGTCTTCGGCAACAACTCGATGCCGGCCGGTGTGGCCATCGGCGACTCGGTCGAGGTGATCGGCGCGGTCAGCGAGTTCGCCGGCCTGACGGAGATCACTCCCGGTGCCAACGGCGTCAGCGAGATCGCGTCGATCGGCAGCGCGACCCCGCGCGCCATCGCCTACCCGACAACGGAGGCGACCCGCGAGGCCCGCGAGGGTGAGCTGCTCGACCCGACCGGCGCCTTCACGGTCACCAACAGCTTCAGCACCAACCAGTTCGGCGAGATCGGGCTCGCGACCGGCGACCACCCGCTGGTGCAGCCGACAGAGGAGAAGGCCGATGACGACGTCGCGGGTCTGGCTGCCGTCAAGGCGGACAACGCGGCGCGCGCCGTCGTACTGGACGACGGCACCAGCATCAACTACCTGACCAACGACTCTCCCCAGCAGGACCTGCCGCTGCCGTGGCTGACCGCCAACCACGCCGTACGCGTGGGGGCGAGCGTCGACTTCGAGCAGCCGGTGATCCTGGACTACCGCAACAACGCCTGGAAGTTCCAGCCGACCGAGCCGGTGCTGGACGACGGTGCCGACGTGGCGACGTTCGAGGACACCCGGGCCGGCAACGACACCCCACAGGACGTCGGCGGCGACCTCAAGATCGCCACCTTCAACGTGCTCAACTACTTCAACACCACCGGCGAGCAGTACGTCGCCAACGGTGCGGCGCAGGCCCCGCCGGTCAACACGGCGTGCACCTACTACACGGACCGTGACGGCAACCGGATCGCCAACAACACCTGCGGCGTCGTCACCAACGGCACCAACGCCGGCAACGGGCCGCGCGGTGCCGCCACGACCCCGAGCTACCAGCGGCAGCGCGACAAGATCGTCACCGCGATCAACGCCCTCGACGCCGACATCGTCGGTCTCGAGGAGATCGAGAACTCGATGAAGCTGACCGGTGAGACGAACCGTGACGACGCCGTCGCGGCCCTCGTCACGGCACTCAACGCCGACGCCGGCGCCGCCACCTGGCGCTACGTGCACTCGCCGGGCGAGGCCCTCGTGGCCTCGGCGGTCAGCGAGCAGGACGTGATCCGTCCCGCGTTCATCTACAAGCAGGCCAACGTCACGCCGGTCGGCCAGTCCGACATCCTCTTCGGCACCACCGAGTTCGCCAACGCGCGGGAGCCGCTGGCCCAGGCCTTCAAGCCGAAGGGCGCCCTGGACTCCATGGCGTTCGCGGTGATCGTCAACCACTTCAAGTCCAAGGGCGACAGCACGCCCGCGGCCACCGGCGACAACGCCACCAACCCCGACACCGGCGCCTTCAACGGCGACCGGACCCGGCAGGCGACCCGGCTCGCCGCATTCGCCCAGGAGTTCGCCGAGGCTCGCGGCATCGACGCCGTCTTCCTCGCGGGTGACTTCAACTCCTACACCAAGGAGGACCCGATGCAGGCCCTCTACGGTGCCGGGTACACGGCGATCGAGTCCGACACCGCGGGCGAGGAGACCTACTCGTTCGGCGGTCTCTCCGGCTCGCTCGACCACGTCCTCGGCAACGCCGCCGCGATGACGATGGTCGAGGGCGCGGACATCTGGGACATCAACGCCGCGGAGTCCGTGGCCTACCAGTACAGCCGCTACAACTACAACGTCCGTCAGCTGTTCGACGCCGACAACCCGTTCGCGGCCTCCGACCACAACCCGGAGATCGTCGGCATCAACCTGCACGCCTACTCGACCGCCTACACGCCGATCCAGATCGTCGCGACCAACGACTTCCACGGCCGGCTGCTCGCCGACGGCGCCAACGCCGCCGGTGCGGCGGTGCTGTCCGGGGCGGTCAAGGAGATGCGGGCCGACAACCCCGACACGGTGTTCGCCGCTGCCGGTGACCTGATCGGCGCCTCGACGTTCGAGTCCTTCATCCAGCACGACAAGCCGACCATCGACGCCCTCAACGAGGCCGGACTCCAGGTCTCGTCAGCTGGCAACCACGAGTTCGACGCCGGGTACGACGACCTGCTCAACCGGGTGATGGCGCCGTACGACCCGGTCGACAACCCGGAAGGCGGCGCCGACTGGAAGTACATCGCGTCCAACGTCCACGGCCCGGCGGGCGGGCCGCAGCTCGCCAAGTCGTACAAGCAGACGTTCACGACGCCGGCCGGCCCGATCGTCGTCGGCTTCGTCGGCGCCGTCACCGAGGACCTGCCGTCCCTGGTCTCGCCCGGCGGCATGGTCGGCGTGACGGTGGACGACATCGTCGACTCCGTGAACGCCGAGGCCGACAACCTCAGGGACAACCAGGGCGCCGACCTGGTGGTCATGCTCGTCCACGAGGGTGCACCGACGACCTCATGCGCCTCGATGACCGACCCCAACACCACCTGGGGTCACATCGTCACCGGCGTCAACGACGGCGTCGACGCGATCGTCTCCGGTCACACCCACCTCGCCTACAACTGCTCGTTCCCGGTCGCCGGGTGGACCGGGCGCGACGTGACCGAGCGGCCGGTGGTCTCCGCCGGCCAGTACGGCACCAACCTCAACCAGCTGATGTTCACCTTCGACAACACCACCGGTGAGCTGGTGGCGACGTCGCAGGACATCGTCAACCTGACCGGCACCGGCTTCACGCCGGACCCGGCCGTGACGACCATCGTCGACGCCGCCAAGGTGAAGGCCGACGTGCTCGGCGCCGTACGGCTCGGCGACATCGGCGGGGTCTTCAACCGGGCCAAGCTGGTCGACGGTACGACGGAGAACCGCGGTGGCGAGTCCACCCTGGGCAACCTGGTGGCCGAGGTCCAGCGCTGGGCGACGGAGACGCCGGAGGCCGGATCGGCGCAGATCGCGTTCATGAACCCCGGTGGCCTGCGTGCCGACATGGCGGGCACCGTCGAGGGGGCGACCCGCAAGCTGACCTACAAGCAGGCAGCGGTGGTCCAGCCGTTCGCCAACACGCTGGTCAACATGAGGCTGACGGGTGCCAACCTCAAGCTGGTGCTCGAGCAGCAGTGGCAGCGCGACGCCAGCGGCAACGTCCCGACCCGGGCGTTCCTGCGGCTGGGCGTCTCGAAGGGCTTCACCTACACCTACGACCCGGCCAAGCCCGAGGGCTCGCGGATCACCGGGATGTGGCTCAACGGCGTGCCGGTCGACGCGGCGGCCAGCTACTCGGTCACGGTGAACTCGTTCCTGGCCACCGGTGGCGACAACTTCCGGGGCTTCACCAACGGCACGGGCACGCGTGACACCGGCAAGGCCGACCTGCAGGCGATGGTCGACTACATGGCGGCGTTCGCGGACACGACGCCGCTGCCGGTCGACTACTCGCAGCGTGCCGTCGGCGTCTCCTTCCCGGCAGACGCCCCGGCGTCGTACAAGCCGGGCGAGCACGTGCTCTTCAACGTGTCGTCCTGGGCGATGTCGACGGCCGCGGACACCGAGGACACGGCGGTCACGGTGAAGCTCGGCAGCCAGGTCCTCGGCACCGCGGTCCTGGACAACGAGCCGACCACGGCCCTCACCGACGAGGTCGGCAAGGCGGCGGTCGACGTCGTCCTGCCGGCCGGCACACCGGGCGGCGCGACCAGCCTCACCCTGGTGGGCGAGCAGACGGGCACCTCGGTGTCGGTGCCGCTGACCATCGCGGCCACCCCGCCGACCCCGCCCACCGCACCGACCGTGAGCGCGGGCGACGTGTCGATGACCTACGGCACGTCGGCCGTCGTCACCGTGACGGTCAACCCGACCGCCACCGGGACCGTCCAGGTCCTGGACGGGGCGAAGGTGCTCGGCACGGCGACGGTGTCGGGCGGTGTCGCGAAGGTGACCCTCGCCGCCGGCTCGGTCAAGCCCGGCAGTCACACCCTGACCGCGGTCTACTCCGGAGACGGCAGCTTCACCTCCGGCTCGGACACCTTCACGGTCAGCGTCGCCAAGGCCGGCTCGTCCACGAAGACCAAGGACAGCCCCGGGAAGGTCAAGGTCAAGAAGACCCGAGTGACCCTCAAGATCACGGTGTCCGGGAAGTTCGGTGTCGTGGCGACCGGCAAGGTGAAGGTGAAGGTCCCGGGTCAGGGCACCGAGACGGTGACCCTCCGGGCCGGCAAGGCCACGCTCAAGCTGGGCAAGTTCACCAGCACGGGCAAGAAGACGATCCGGATCGACTACCTGGGCAGCGACCTCCTGAAGCCCAGCTCTGACACGGTGAAGATCAAGGTCGTCAAGAAGTAGCAGCGGTCGCGTTGACCCGTCTCCTGGCTCTCCAGGGGCGGGTTAACGCTGCCGTCCGGCCTCGGCGAGGTCGAAGGCGGCGTGCACCAGGGCGAGGTGGCTGAACGCCTGCGGGAAGTTGCCGACCATCCGGCGCCCGGCGACGTCGTACTCCTCCGAGAGCAGGCCGACGTCGTTGACCAGGTCGCAGAGCCGGTCGAAGAGGTCGGCAGCGTCGTCGAGGCGCCCGGCGCCGGCGTACGCCAGACCAGCCAGAACGAGCAGGCCACGAACGGGTGCTCGTCGCCGGACAGCCCGTCGACGCCGGTCTGGGTGCGGTAGCGCAGCAGCATCCCGTCGCGCATCAGGTCGCGTTCGACCGCCTCGATGGTGCCGAGCATCCGCGGGTCGTCGCCGGCCACGATCCCGATCTGGGGGAGCACCAGGAGGGCGGCGTCGACCTCGGTGCTGCCGTAGTACTGGACGAACGTGTTGCGCCCGGCGTCGAAGCCCCGGTCGAGCACCTCGGCGCGGATCTTGTCGCGCAGGGTCCGCCACCGGTCGACGGGCCCGTCGAGGTCGAACTCCTCGACGGCGCGTACGGCGCGGTCGAACGCCGCCCAGACCATCGCCTGCGAGTGCGTGAACCGCTGCTGCGGGCCGCGGATCTCCCACAGGCCGTGGTCCTTGCTGCGCCAGCTGCCGGCGAGGTGCTCGACCAGCGCCCGCTGCACCGCCCAGGCGTTGCTGTCGGCGTGGCCGGTCGCCTGGCGGGTCTGCTCGAGGGCGACCATCACCTCGCCGAGCACGTCGAGCTGGCGCTGCAGCGCCGCGCCGTTGCCGATCCGCACCGGCGTGGAGCCGGCGTACCCCGGCAGGTGCGGGAGGGTCTCCTCGGTCAGCCGGCGGCTGCCGTCGACGGCGTACATGATCTGGAGGTCTTCGGGGTCCCCGGCGATGGCCCGCAGCAGCCAGGCCCGCCACAGCTGGGCCTCGTCGACGTGCCCGGCGCGGATCAGCGCGCCGATCGTGAGCGCGGCGTCGCGCAGCCAGCAGTAGCGATAGTCCCAGTTGCGCTCGCCGCCCGGGTCCTCGGGCAGCGACGTGGTGGGCGCCGCGACGATGCCCCCGGACTCCTCGTCGGTGAGCAGGCGCAGCGTGAGCAGCGAGCGGTGGACGATGTCGACGCGCGGCACGTCGTCCCGGCAGCGCGCCGTCCAGCGGTTGCTCTCCCGGATCGTGGCGTCGATCTGGTCGTCGGGCGGGCCGATGCCGTCGAGCGGTGTGTACGACGGCAGCCAGGTCGTCGAGAAGGTCAGCACGTCACCGGCCGTCACGTCGAACTCGTCGACGTGGCGGTGGTCGCTGGCCCGGGGGAGCCGGGGCCCGCGCAGCACCAGCCGGTCCGGACCCCCGATCGCGGTGATCACGGCTTCGCCATGGACGGTCTGGCGGCGCACCCACGGCAGGATTGCGCCGTAGTCGAGCCGGACCATCCAGACATGCTGCATCCGCACGGTGCCGCGGACGCCGTGGATCCGGCGGACCAGGTCGGCACGTCCGTCCGCGTGGGGCATCGCGTCGGTGAGCGTGACCTCACCGGTCGCGGTCGTGAACGTCGTCTCCAGGACCGCGGAGGAGTCCACGTAGCGACGGCGTACGTCGTACTCGCCGATCGGGCACAGCTGCCAGTGGCCGTGCTCGTCGGTGCCGAGCAGGCCCGCGAAGCAGGCCGCGGAGTCGAAGCGCGGCAGGCACAGCCAGTCGACCGAGCCGTTGCGGCCGATCAGTGCGCCGCTGCGCCGGTCACCGACCAGCGCGTAGTCCTCGATCGGCAGTGCCATGTTCGGACACTAACGTTGCGTGCATGGCGGAGCCGGTCCAACACGTGCACGAGCTGCTTCGCGCGGCCGGTCAGACGGTCGCGACCGCGGAGTCGCTCACCGGCGGGCGCCTCGCCGCGGCGCTGACCGACGTCCCGGGGGCCTCGGACGTCTACGTCGGCGGGGTGGTCACCTATGCCACCGAGCTCAAGGCGTCGCTGCTGGGCGTGTCCGAGCAGGTCATCGCCGAGCACGGTGTGGTCTCGCCCCAGTGCGCCCAGGCGATGGCGGCCGGGGTGCGCGCGCTGACCGGGGCGACGTACGGCGTGGCGACGACCGGGGTCGCGGGTCCGTCCTCCCAGGAGGGGAAGCCGCCCGGCACGGTCTTCGTCGGCATCGCCGGACCCGACCTGGTCGCGGCGGTCGCGCTGGAGCTCCGGGGCAAGCGTGCGCAGATCCAGGACCGGACCTGCCGCGAGGCGCTGACGGCTTTCGCGCAGGTCCTCCAGCGGGAAGAAACACCCCTCCGGTAGCGTTGCCCCACAGGTCGGCTTGAGACCGGCCGATATCCGTTGTAGGAGGAGGCGCGCATGGCGCTGTTTCGTCGGCTGCTCGGCGACGTGCTCCGCGACGCCCGGATGCAGCGCGGGTTGACGTTGCGTGAGGTTTCGGCCGACGCCCGGGTCAGCCTGGGCTACATCTCCGAGATCGAGCGCGGACAGAAGGAAGCCTCGTCCGAGCTGCTCGCCTCGCTGTGCAGCGCGCTCGACATGCCGCTCTCCGACGTGCTGCGCGAGGTCTCCGACCTGGTCGCCATCGAGGAGGCGGCCGCGGCCCTCACCCGGATCCCCGTGGCGGCTCCCGCGGGCCGCCAGGTCGTCAACTCCGCCGCCTGACCTCGCTCGGCGCTGGCACTCAGCGCTGACAGTGGGGGCACCAGTACGCCGTACGCTCCTGCCCGGGCCGGCCGAACCCGACCGTGGCGACCCGGGTCCCGCACCGTCGGCACAGCCGCTGGCGGTAGACCCAGAGCCGGTTGGACCGCGACCACTCCTGGTCGAGCATCTGGCGCACCCGGCGCACCATCCGGGTCAGGTCGGGCACCTCGCCGACCGGGGTGGCTGGAGCGACACCCATGACGAAGCAGACCTCGGCCGCGTAGATGGTGCCGACGCCGGCCAGCAGGGTCTGGTCGCGCAGCGCCTCGAAGACCGACCGCTCCGGCACGCGCAGCAGCCGGCTCAGCGCCTCCTGCTCGTCCCAGTCCGGTCCGAGCAGGTCGGGTCCCAGGTGACCGACGACCTCCTGCTCCCACTCCCGGGGGACCAGCTCGACGATCCCGAGCAACGACCCGACGGCGGTGGCCCCTTCGGTCTCGAGCACCACGCGTACCTCGTGGGCGGGGCTGGACCAGCCGCGGCCGGGCTCGAGCACCCGCCAGCTGCCCTCCATCTTCAGGTGGGTGTGCAGGGTGAGCTGCTCGTCCGGGGTGTCGATACGGGTCAGCAGGTGCTTGCCGCGCGACACGGTCTCGACGACCGTCCCACCGGCGAGGTCGGCCGTCGCGTGCTGGGGCACCCGGAAGTCGGTGCGGGTGAGCACCCCGCCGGACAGCCCGCGGTGCAGTCGTCGCGCGGTGCGCCGGACCGCGTCACCCTCAGGCACCGGTCGACCTCAGCCGCAGGCCCTTCGGCGTGGCCACGAAGCCCGCCGCCTGGAGCGCCTCGCGCAGCGGCGTCGAGCCCGAGCCGAGCAGCTGCTCGCCGTCCGCCTTCTCGACGGTGAGTCGCCCGAGCGAGCCGCGGCGTACGGCGTCGGCCAGCGAGGCCGCGGCAGGCGTCAACAGCTCGGCGTCGTCGCTCCACGTGAGCAGCGTCCGCCCGCCCCGCTCGACGTACAGCGTCAGGACGCCGTCCACGAGCACGACGATCGCGCCGGCCTTGCGGCCCGGACGGTGACCTCCGTCGGCGTTCTGCGGCCAGGGGAGCGCGGCGCCGTACGGGTTGGCGGGGTCGGTGGCGGCCAGTGCGACGGCCGACGGCTTGGCATCCGTCGGGAGCTCGCTGAAGGTGCGCAGCCGGTCGACCGCGCCGGCCGTGCCGAACTGGGCGGCGCCGAGCCCCGCGACGAAGTAGCCGCGGCGGCAGCGACCGGAGTCCTCGAACGCCGAGAGCACCTTGTAGACCGCGGCGAACCCCCCGGCGACTCGCTCGCTGACGACGGCGCCCCGGATGACGACGCCGTGCCGGTCGAGCAACCGCTCCGCCGTCGCGTGAGCGCGCCGGGTCGGGTCGGTGTCGAGCTCCGGCAGCAGCGCCCAGCGACCGGCGGTCTCGGGCGGGCCGGTGCGGGCGGGCATCCGGGCCCGGCCACCGGTGGTGCTCGACATCCGCACCCGCGGTGGCGGGCGTCTGCTGCGGTGGGCGGGGGTGCCGCCCCGGGTGAGCGCGCGCAGCGGGGTCAGGGTGTCGTTGCTGATCCGGCCGGCCCACACCAGCTCCCACAGCGCTGCGGAGAGCGCTGCGTCGTCGCCGGCACCGACGGCGTCGGAGAGCTGTCGGAAGAACCACGCGCCTCCGGGTGCGAGGGCATCGAGGACGGCCTGGTGGAGCTCGCTGTGTTCGAAAGGCTGATGGTCCGGCAGGGTCAGCGGCGCCTGGTCGGCGAGGTGCAGAGACACCCAGCCGTCGGCCCCGGGGAGCGCCGCGTGGCCGGCCCAGATCACCTCGCCGGAGGCGGTCAGCTCGTCGAGGTACGACGGCTCGTAGTCGCGCACTCGGGCGCCGAGCACGAGCGGCTCCAGCGCCGAGGCGGGTACGGCGCAGCCGGCCAGCTGGTCGATCACGCTGAGCACGCCGTCGACCCCGCGCAGCCGCCCGCCGACGTGCTGCCACGCCGACAGGAACCGGCCGAGCGACTCCGGCTCGACCGGCTCGATCTCCTGGCGCAGCCGAGCCAGCGAGCGACGGCGCAGCTTGCGCAGCACCTCGGCGTCGCACCACTCGGTGCCGGACCCCGACGGGCGGAACTCCCCGTCGAGCACCCGGCCCTGGGTCGCGAGCCGCTCCAAGGTGTGGCGCACGACGGCGGCACCGAGCCCGAGCCGGGTCGCGACGTCGTCGACGGTGAACGGGCCGTGGGTGCGGGCGTAGCGGGCGACCAGGTCGGCGAGCGGGTCCTCGACAGGCTCGGCGAAGACGTCCGGGGTGCCCGGCGGCACGGGCACGCCGAGCCCGTCGCGGAGCCGGCCGACGTCCTCGATGGCGGTCCAGCGCTCCTCGCCGGCCATCCGGACCTCGACGACCCGTCGGCTCTGCGACAGGGACGTCAACCAGTCGGCGGCGTCGGCGCCGTCGACGGCGCGGGCGGTCACCTCGGCGGTCGACTGCGGCCCGAGGAGGCGGAGCAGGTCGGCCACACCCTCGGCGTCGCGCGCCCGCCGGTCCGGGGCGAGCCGCTGGAGCTCGGCCTCCACCTCGGCGAGCACCTCGGGGTCGAGCAGCTCGCGCAGCTCGGCGCGGCCCAGCAGCTCGGCGAGCAGGCCCTGGTCGAGGGCGAGCGCGGCGGCCCGGCGCTCGGCGATGGGGGAGTCGCCCTCGTACATGAACTGCGCGACGTACCCGAAGAGCAGCGTCCGCGCGAACGGCGACGGCGCATGGGTGGCGACGTCGACGACCTGGACCTCGCGGCGGTCGATGCCGCGCATCAGCGCGGTGAGGGACGGCAGGTCGTAGACGTCCTGGAGGCACTCGCGCACGGCTTCCAGGACGATCGGGAACGACGGGTACTGCACGGCGACCTCGAGCAGCGCTGCCGAGCGCTGCCGCTGCTGCCACAGGGGCGAGCGGCGCCCGGGGTCGCGGCGGGGGAGCAGCAGGGCGCGGGCGGCGCACTCACGGAAGCGCGACGCGAAGAGCGCGGAGCCGCCGACCTCCTGGGTCACCAGCGCGTCGATCTCGTCGGGCTCGAAGACGACGACGTCGCCGCCGGGTGGCTCGGCGTCGGTGTCGGGGATCCGGATCACGATGCCGTCGTCGGACGCGACCGCCTGCCCGTCGACGCCGTACCGCTCCCGGAGCCGGGCGTTGATCGCGAGCGCCCACGGCGCGTGCACCGGCACGCCGTACGGCGAGTGCACGACCAGGCGCCAGTCGCCGAGCTCGTCGCGGAAGCGCTCGACGAGCAGCGTCTGGTCGCTGGGCAGCAGGTTGGTGGCCTCGAGCTGCTCGTGCAGGTAGCCGACCAGGTTGGCCGCGGCGTACTCGTCGAGGCCGTCGGCGCGGGCCCGCTCCTCGGCGCGTTCGCGGGGGAGCGCGCCGAGCTCGCGGGTGAAGGCGCCGATCGCCTGACCGAGCTCGGCGGGGCGGCCGAGGGTGTCGCCCTTCCAGAACGGCAGCCGGCCGGGGATGCCCGGCGCCGGCGTGACCAGGACCCGGTCGTGGGTGATGTCCTCGATCCGCCAGCTGGTCGCGCCGAGGGCGAAGATGTCGCCGACCCGCGACTCGTAGACCATCTCCTCGTCGAGCTCGCCGACCCTCCTGCCGGGTCCTTCTCCTCCGACCAGGAAGACCCCGAAGAGGCCGCGGTCGGGGATGGTGCCGCCGCTGGTGACGGCGAGCCGCTGGGAGCCCGGTCGGCCGGTGATCGTGCCGGTGACCCGGTCCCAGACAACGCGCGGGCGCAGCTCGGCGAACTCGTCGGACGGGTAGCGGCCGCTCAGCAGGTCAAGGGTGGCGTCGTACGCGCTGCGGGGCAGTTGGGCGAACGGCGCGCTGCGCTTGACCAGGGTGAAGAGCTCGTCGACGTCCCATGCCTCCAGGGCGGTGGTGGCGACGACCTGCTGGGCGAGTACGTCGAGCGGGTTGGTCGGGACTCGGAGCGACTCGATGGACCCGGTGCGCATCCGGTCCACGGCGACGGCGGTCTGGGCGAGGTCGCCGCGGTGCTTGGGGAAGAGCACGCCGCGCGACACCTCGCCGACCTGGTGACCGGCGCGGCCGACGCGCTGGAGGGCGCTCGCGACGCTCGGTGGGGACTCGATCTGGATCACCAGGTCGACGGCGCCCATGTCGATGCCGAGCTCGAGGCTGCTCGTCGCGACCACGCAGGGCAGCCGGCCGCGCTTCAGGTCGTCCTCGATCAGCGCCCGCTGCTCCTTGGACACCGAGCCGTGGTGGGCCTTCGCGATGAGCGCCGGTGCGCCGTCGGACTGTCCGGACTGGGCCATCACCTGCGCGGGCACCCCGGTGGTTGAGGTGCGAGCGGAGCGAGCCTCGAAACCACCGTCGACCAGACGATCACCGGCGATCTCGTTGAGCCGCGCGGTCAGCCGCTCGGCGAGGCGCCGCGAGTTGGCGAAGACGATCGTCGAGCGGTGCTGCTCGATCAGGTCGACGACCCGCTCCTCGACGTGCGGCCAGATGCTCTGCGTGCGTTGCGGGTCGTCGCTGTCCTCGTCGTACTCGCCGCCGGGAGCGGTCATGTCCTCGACGGGTACGACGACCTGGAGGTCCCACTCCTTGGCCGAGGGCGGAGCGACGATCTCGACCGGCGCGGTGCCGCCGAGGAAGCGGGCGACCTCGTCGAGCGGACGCACTGTCGCGCTCAGCCCGATCCGCTGGGCCGGCCGCTCCAGCAGCGCGTCGAGGCGCTCCAGGCTGACCGCCAGGTGGGCACCGCGCTTGGTGCCCGCGACGGCGTGCACCTCGTCGACGATCACGGTCTCGACGCCCCGCAGCGACTCGCGGGCCTGGCTGGTGAGCATCAGGAAGAGCGACTCGGGCGTGGTGATCAGGATGTCGGGCGGGCTGGTGGTCAGCTTGCGGCGGTCGGCCGCGGGGGTGTCGCCGGAGCGGACCCCGACGTTCACGTCCGGGACCGGGGTGCCGAGCCGGTCGGCGGTGTGCCGGATGCCGGTCAGCGGCGCCCGCAGGTTGCGCTCGACGTCGACGCCGAGCGCCTTGAGCGGGGAGATGTAGAGGACGCGGCACCGGTGCCGCTTGTCCTCGGGCGGCGGGGTGGTCAGCAGCCGGTCGATCGACCACAGGAAGGCGCTGAGGGTCTTGCCGGACCCGGTCGGCGCCACGACGAGGGCGTGCCGCCCCGCTCCGATCGCGTCCCAGGCGCCCACCTGCGCAGGCGTCGGCTCGGCGAACGCCGCGGTGAACCAGGTGCGGGTCGCCTCGCTGAACCGGGCGAGTGGATCGGACACCCGTCCATCCTTGCGCACCCCACCGACAGCGGTCGCCGATGACTCCCGGTGAACGGACCGACACTTCGCTACCTTGGTCGGATTGCGACTTGTACTCGCTGACGACGACGGATCACCACGTGGAGGTGCTGGTCGGTGTCTGACGTGCCGCTCAGCAGCGAGCAGCGAATTCTCCGATCGCTGGCTGCATCCAGCCGTCCCCTCGACGACGATGAGTTGTCTCGATCCGCGCGTGTACGTCCGCGCCAGCAGGTAAATGCCATCTGCAACCGCTTGGCAAGAACGGGGCTGATTCTTCGCCAGCCCGGTGGCAACGGGAAGTTGGTGAACGTGCTTGCCGACTCCGAACCTCCCGCGACGAGCGCAGCTCCCGAAGATGAGCGCATGTTCCCTGGAGGCAGTTCGGCTGCACAACGTGCGGCTGAGCCGGTCATGCTCGCAGCGCTGAGCGGCATCGTCGGGAGAGTGCTCTTCCCTCAGCGGATCGATCACCCGTCCGGTGCGCGAGTGGAGATCGACGGTGCGGACGAAGAACTGACGATCCTCGCGGAGTGCTGGGCACACCAAGGCCCGGCGAAGGTTGCCCAGCGAAGCAAACTGGTGAGCGACGCAACCAAACTGCATTGGATCGCTGCATCCATCGACCCGTCGCCGGAACGCCTCATCCTGTGCGTCAGCGATGAGGCTTCAGTCAAACATCTGCGAGGCCGATCCTGGCAGCGATATGCACTCGCCGAACTCGGAGTCGAGCTGGTTGTCGTAGAGCTGCCAGATCACGTGACTGCATCGATTCGCGAGGCTCAGGTCCGGCAGTCCAGATGAGGTGGTTGGAACGCGCCCAGAAGAGTCATCCTCAATCGAGCAATTGACGTCTCCGATCGCGTCGAGGTCGCGGCACCATCCAGCCGCTGCTTGCCGACGTGGCGGGTCAGGACTGATGCCCGTCGAGCGCCGCGTGAGCTGATGACCACTAGCGTCGTGCTGCCGAGCGTGCGGGTGAGCGCTCGGTGAGCAGCACGACTCGATCGTCACAGCCGATGATTTCGGCTCAGCGCGGGCTGAGTCGCGCGATCAGGTGCCGGGCGCCCGATGAGTCGCGTCGTCCGCGTGCCGGTGGACGACCTTCCAGCCGCCCTCCTCTCGCCGGTACACCTGCGTCACCCGGAGGAAGTGATCGCGTGGTTCGCCGTCCACACGCATCGAGGTGCGCTCGTGGCCGACGGTGTACGCGAGGTCGCCGCTGACCCCGTAGGCGATGAGCTCGTACGAGTAGTCGGTGCAGTCCGAGAACTTCTCCGCGAGGCGGAGCAGCGAGTCCCGCGCCTCCTCGGCGTTCGATGCCTCGAACCAGAACGCGCCGAACAGCGTCATGGGCTCGTCGCTCGACCAGGTCGCGAGCTTAGGCCCCGCATCCCCGTCGTGGAGCGCGATCGCGCCCTCGCGGTGCTGCGTCCGCAGCCACTCGAGGAACTCCTCGACAGGAGCCATTTGGCCCTCCTGACTCGACGGTCGTGGCGAGCCTACGCCGTACGGGTTGAGTATCGTCGCCGTGTGAGCGATGACTGGCGCAGTGAGACCGTCGAGACGGTGCGTTCCCTGATCCTGGCGGCCGAGCCCGCCACCGTCGAGGAGGCCAAGTGGCGCAAGGCCTCGAACCCCGACGGCGTCCCGACCTTCTCCTGCGACGGCCTCGTCTGCACGGTGGAGACCTACAAGGACAAGGTGAAGCTCACCTTCGCCAAGGGCGCCTCGGTGGACGACCCGTCCGGCCTCTTCAACGCCAGTCTGGACGCCGGTACGCGCCGGGCCGTCGACCTCCACGAGGGCGACGAGCTCGACGAGGGAGCCTTCACCGAGCTGGTCCGGGCGGCCGTCGCCCTCAACCGGTCCTGACGGCCGGGCCGGCGCACGTGGACGACGTCCTGCGGACCCCTGACGAGTGCTTCGAGGCGTTGCCCGGCTATCCGTTCGAGCCGCACTACCTCGACGTACGGGCCGACGGCCTGGACCCGGTGCGGATGCACTACCTCGACGAGGGGCCCGCCGACGGGCCGGTCGCGCTGTTGCTGCACGGTCAGCCCACGTGGTCCTACCTCTACCGGACGGTCGTTCCCGTGCTGGTGGCTGCCGGGGTGCGGGTGATCGCACCGGACAACATCGGCTACGGCCGCTCCGACAAGCCCGCGACTGCGACCGACTACACGTTCGCGCGGCACATCGAGTGGACCCGGAGCCTGGTCACCGGCCTCGACCTCCGCGACGTCACCCTCGTCGCCCAGGACTGGGGCGGACCGATCGGGTTCAGCGTGCTGGCCGCCGAGCCGGACCGGTTCGCCCGGGTTGTCGCGGCCAACACGATCCTGCACACCGCGGACCCTGCCCTGGCGGACCGGCTCACCTGGGCGGTGCACGGCCTCGGGGACTCGCGGGTCGTCCTCGAGGAGGGTCTGGTCGACTACCTTCTCTACACCCAGCGCGCCCCCGTGCTGCGGCCGAGCGACTTCGTCGGCGCGGCCACCACGACGCCGCCGACGGCCGAGGTGCTGGCGGCGTACGACGCGCCGTACCCCTCGGTCGAGTACACCGCCGGGCTGCGGCAGATGATCGCGCTGCTGCCGCTGACCCGCAACGACGTGGGCGCGCGGATCGGTCGCCGCACGATGCGCGCCCTGGAGGAGCTCGACCGTCCGTTCGTGACCGCCTACTCCGACGGGGACCCGGCGACCCGCGGATGGGAGACGGTCTTCCAGGAGCGGGTGCCCGGGGCGCGGGGCAGGCGGCACGTGACGATCGCCGGCGCCGGCCACTTCCTGCAGGAGGACGCTGGCGAGGAGCTGGGTCGCGTGGTCGCCGACGTCATCGCGACGACGTGAGCGGGCATAACGATTGGGGCACCGTTGCCGATCGGTTCGGCAACGTTCCGGGCAGATCGGTAACAGTCGTGGCAGAGGTGTGGACCTCCGGCTCGGAGCGCCGTAGAACCGAGGGCTAGGTGCGTGGCCGCCGCAGAAGCAGCGGGACCGGCGCCGACACGGGCCAGGCGGTCGCCGATTCGACCGCGGGCTCTCCAGAAGCTGGGCGATCTCGGTGTCTTGCTGCCCGGATCGCCTGATCGATGCGCGATATCTCCCAGGAGACGGCCCATGCACGGTTTGCGAAGGAATCTGACTGCGATCGGGCTCGCCCTGAGCCTCGGCGGCGCCGTTGTCGCCTGCGGTGGCGACGGCGGCGACGGCGGCCAGGGCGGCGGGTCCCCGGAGTCCGACGCGACCGGCGGGACGCTGAACTACTACATCTTCAAGCCCGTCGAGCACACCGACCCGCAGCGGGTCTACGTCGGTCGCGAGATCACCAACTTCAGCCGGACGGTCTACCGCCAGCTGGTGACGTTCCCGCTCGACACCGATCCCGACGCCGCCAGCACGCCGGTCGCCGACCTGGCGACCGACACCGGCACCTCGTCGGAGGGCGGCAAGGTCTGGTCCTTCACGGTCAAGGACGGCGTGACCTGGGAGGACGGCCAGCCGATCACGTGTGAGGACTTCGCGTACGGCGCGTCTCGGGTGTTCGCGACCGACGTCATCACCGGTGGTCCCAACTACCTGTTGAGCTACCTGGACATCCCGACCGACAAGAAGACCGGCCTGCCGGCGTACAACGGCCCCTACAAGGGCGACGGTCAGGACCTCTTCGACAAGGCCGTGACCTGCGACGGGAAGACCATCACCTACCGGTTCAAGCAACCCTGGCCGGACTTCCCGCTCGCGATCGCCGCGCTGCACATGATGGACCCGTACCGCCAGGACAAGGACCAGGGCGCCAAGTCCAACTTCGAGATCTTCTCCAACGGCCCGTACAAGCTCGACGGTGCCTGGAGCAAGAACAAGGGCGCGACGTTCGTGCGCAACGAGAACTACGACCCGGCGAGCGACGACCCGGACAACATCCGGCGCGCGCTGCCGGACTCGATCGCCTTCAACATCGGCCAGACCCCCGAGACGATCTACGACCAGCTGATCGCCGACACCGGTGACGCGCAGGCTGGCGTGACCAGCGAACGCGTCCCGCCGGCGTACTACACCCAGGTCGAGGGCGCGGTCGCGGACCGTTCGGTGCTGGTCGACTCGCCGTACGTCGACTATCTGGTCCCCTACTTCCGGAGCTCGGCGATGTCGGACCCCGCCATCCGGAAGGCGCTGGCCACCGCGACCAACATGGACAGCTACAACAACGCCCTCGGTGGCGAGAAGGCCGGCGTCGCGGCCGAGTCCGTCGTCAACCCGGCGGTGGTCGGGTACCAGGACAACCCTGCCTTCGAGGGCCCGAACGAGGGCGACGCCGACGCGGCCAAGCAGATCCTCGACGACGCCGGCGTCAGCACTCCGGTCGCGATCACCTACACCTACCCGAGCAGCGAGACGAACGACAAGGCGGCCGCCGCACTGAAGGACACCTGGGACCGGGCGGGCTTCGACACGACTCTCGAGGGGCTAGGCGACACCTACTACGACGTCATCCAGAAGCCGGACAAGGACTCTGACGTGATGTGGGGCAGCTGGGGAGCCGACTGGCCCTCCGCCATCACCGTGACCCCGCCGCTCTTCGACAGTCGCATCAACCTGACCGCGAACAGCGACGGTCAGAACTACGGCGCCTACGAGAGCGACGCGTTCAACGGGCTGGTCGACCAGGCGCAGGCGGCCTCCTCCCTCGACGACCAGACGTCCGCGCTGCAGCAGGCCGACGTACAGCTCGGCGAGGACGTCGCCTACGTGCCACTCAGCGTCCGGGTGTTCTTCATGCTGTACGGGTCGAAGGTCACCAACTACACCGCCGGGCCCGCCTCCAACGGCTTCCCCGACCTCGGGGCCATCGGGGTCGCCGGTTGACGTACGGCGGGCGCGGTCAGCTCTGGTAGGCGAACTGGTGCCGGACGGCCCCGGCGGAGTCGGCCAGGGTCGCGACGTCGCCACCACGGTTGTTCCACACCGCCTGCTCGCGCCCCCAGAACAGGTTCTCCGTGTTGTCGGTGCCGTGACCGGACCACACCTTGACCCGGTTGCCCGGCAGCAGCGTGAACGACGGGAACGTGTACTTGTGGCCGGCTGAGTCCTTGAGGGTCCAGCCGGTCAGCTGCACCGGCGCGCTCCCGCTGTGCAGGATGTTGACGTACTCGCGGTCGATGTCGGACCCGGGCGGGTTGTAGTCGATGCCGATCACCCTCGGAGTCGGTTCCGGTTGCGGGCCCGGGCCGGTCGGGGTGTCGCAGCACGCGGCGTCGCTCTGCACTCCCGCGATGCACAGCTCCGCCTGCAGCGGGACCGTCGAGTAGTACGGCCCGTTGTCGAACGGGACGTCCGCGACGCAGGTCGGCGGCGACCCCGGCGGGCAGTCGCGGCGGTCGGGATGGGAGAAGCCGGCGAGGTGGGTCATCTCGTGCAACAACGTCTGCGCCTGCTCGCGCGCGATCAGGCTGAAGAAGTTCGCCCGGTTGAGGTGGATCTCGCTCCCGTTGACAGGGGCGGAGGCGTTGGCGTCCGCGGCGGCACTCAGGTCGTGCGGGATCGACTTGGCGAACGAGCTCTTGACCTTGGCGATGACGGTGGCGCCGAGCCTGCCGCACTCGACCATCCGGTCGTAGGCGAAGGCCCACCGCTCCATCACGGTACGGATCTCCCCGCCGGTGAACCCCGCGGCCGGGTCGAACGAGAACTTCGACTGGAAGTCGAGGATCGCCTGGTAGACGTCACGCCAGACGGCGTAGCCCGGCTTGATCAGGTTGATCCCGACGACGACCCCCTGGCCGTAGTTGGCCTGCTCGAAGGTCGGGAACGCTCCGGCGAACCCCTGTGCCGCGGCGTAGTCCGCGGCACCTCGCATCATGGCCGGCACGTCCTCGATCCGCGGTGCCTTGATCACGGACAGCGGTACGTCGCGCCACTCGACCGCCCCGGGCTTGAACTTCAGCACGCCGAGAACGACGCCGGCGCCGTGGTCGGCCTGCTCGAACGTCGGGATGCCGCCGCTGGCCCCGTTGGCCACGCACCACCTGTTCACGGCTCTGGTGACGGCCGGGACGTTGTCCATGTGGGAGACGCCGCTGTCGTGCGCCGCCAGGGTCTGCCGGCCGACGTCCTGCCAGCTCACGGCGACGTCCGGGAGCTGGAATACGCCCCGCACCCGGCCCTTGCCGTAGTCGGCCTCGTGGAAGTTGGAAAAGCCTCCGGCGAATCCCTGATTCCAGGCGAATCGTCCGGCGTTGCGAAGTAGAGCGTCGTCAGCCATCGGTTACCTCCGGCGTTCGGGTCACGGGATCTCCGAGTCCCATGCCAGAGCAGGATTCCGAAACTGGTGCGCCGGGTGCATCCCCAGGATGGGCCATTTGAGTAATTGGCGGACGTGCCGGCATTGCCTGAATTGACGCGCTCGGTCGTACAGAAGAACGACGACTGGTGCAGGTTCGTGGCCGGCCAGATGCTTGTGCGCCAACCTCAGGGGGAGTCGGCGACCGTTCGGTTTCGCGCCACCTCATCAGGCTCGCGGTCGCCGAATCCATCGGACTGGACGTCGATCTGACCGAGGGCAATGAGCTCGAGGCTGGTTTCGTGCGCATCGCTGTCCAGCGCCCGGTCGAGCAGATCGGGGCTCCCAGCCAGCTCCTGGCCGTTGATCCGCTCGAAAGTCGCTCGCTCGATCGCCCAACCCTGTCGCACCCTCCACACCCAGCCACCGAGAGCCTCGGGATGGATGAGGAAGTATCTGAACAGCGCTCCAGCACCGAGTAGGCCGCTTCCGAATGCCAGCTCCATGGTTATCGGGGATTGCTTCGAGAGACGCAAGACGTCCGGGCCGGGCGTTCGCCTCGTGAACTTCGAGTTGAGCACGCTTCCGTGCCCGTTGCTTGCCATCGCTGCGTACATCTGGAGGGACTCGGCGGACCATCCGCGGTCGTCTTCGCGAGCCAATCCAGCCAGGAGCCACGCGTTGTTCAGCGACGCGAGGGCATGAGAAATGCTCCCGAGAGACGGATCGAGTCGGAAGTCCCCGAGCACGATCGTCATGCGGGCTGACGTGCTCGTCGAACTGGCGAGCTCAGTACTCATGGTCACTCACGCGTGCAGCGTAGCCAGGACTTTGTTCGGGGATCGCGAACAACACGAATCCAAGACGGGGTGTCCGGCGCACACGGTCGGCACTCCGAGCTGCAGATCCGGTTCGCGAGGCGGGTCCTGAGCAGGGGCCTGGTCAACCACTCCGGGTCAGCCGCCCAGCACGGCATCCAGCTCGAACTCGACCTTCCAGCGGGGGTCGAGCAGGGCGGCGATCACGACCATCGTGCTGGCTGGCCGGACGTCGCCGAAGATCTCGCCGTGCACGGCGCCCACCGCGTCGCCGTCGGCCGGGTCGACGACGTACTGCCGGGTCCGGATCACGTCGGTCACGGACCCGCCGAGCTCCTCGAGCGCGGCCAGCATGATCTCCCAGCAGCGCCGGGCCTGGACGGCGGGGTCGGGGTCGACGGAGCCGTCGGGCCAGACCGGCGCCGTACCGCTGACCGCGACCGTGTCGCCCACGCGGACGGCGCGGCTGAAGCCGATGGAGGACTCGAACGGGGACCCGGATCTCGCGTGCCTGCGGTCGGCTGGGTTGGTCACGGCGGCAGCGTAGGGCATGCGGTTTGGTCACCAACCGCAGAGCTGGAGCGCTCCCACGTGCGGTTTGTGACCAATCGTGGTGCCCGGGCAGGGGGCCGGCAGGTGTTCGATCTTCGGACGCCGTCGTGGGCCGACGTGGCAGGTCAGGCATGCGGATTGGTCACCAACCGCAGATCTGCGGCCCAAGAATCTGCGGTTTGGTCACCAATCGGCGCAGCCGCGCAACCCAAGTGACACGAGTGGCGACCGATAACCGGATGAACGTTGTCGGCGGACCTGACTAGGGTCGCACCGTGGCTGACACCGACTCCATGATCCTGGCGCAGGGCCTGCGCAAGTCGTTCGGGGAGTTCGAGGCGGTGAAGGGCATCGACGTCGACGTACGGCGAGGTGAGGCGTTCGGCTTCCTCGGCCCCAACGGCGCCGGCAAGTCGAGCACGATGCGGATGATCGCGGCCGTCTCGCCGGTGAGCAGCGGCACCCTCCGCATTCTCGGAATGGACCCGGCGACCGACGGCCCGGAGATCCGGTCCCGGATCGGCGTGTGTCCCCAGGAGGACACCCTCGACACCGAGCTGACCGTCCGCGACAACCTCTTCGTCTACGGCCGCTACTTCGGGCTGCCCCGCAAGGAGGTCCGCCAGCGCGTCGACGAGCTCCTGGAGTTCGTGCAGCTGACGGAGAAGGCGTCCGCGATGGTGGAGGACCTCTCCGGCGGCATGAAGCGCCGCCTGACGATCGCGCGCAGCCTGATCAACCGGCCGGAGATCCTGCTCCTCGACGAGCCGACGACCGGCCTCGACCCGCAGGCCCGGCACGTCGTGTGGGACCGGCTGTTCCGGCTCAAGCAGCAGGGCGTGACGCTGGTGCTCACCACGCACTACATGGACGAGGCCGAGCAGCTGACCGACCGGCTCGTCGTGATGGACAAGGGGCTGATCGTCGCGGAGGGGTCGCCGCTGACCCTGATCGCCGAGCACTCCACTCGCGAGGTGGCGGAGCTGCGCTTCGGCGTCGCAGAAGAGGGCAACACCCACGAGGCCCTCGCGAGCAAGGTCGAGGACCTGGCCGAGCGGGTCGAGGTGTTGCCCGACCGGCTGCTGCTCTACACCGCCGACGGCGAGGAGACGATCGCCAAGGTCCACGAGCGTGGGCTGGAGCCGGTCGCGACGCTGGTACGGCGCTCGACGCTCGAGGACGTCTTCCTCCGCCTCACCGGCCGGACGCTGGTGGACTGATGGGTCCCGAGAGCACCGCCCCCACCAACCCGTTCACCGGCGCGGCCCGCGTCCTCGACTACTGGGCGATCGTCTACCGACGCACCTGGAAGGGCAGCGCGATCACGTCGTTCGTCACGCCGCTCTTCTACGTGCTCGCGATGGGTGTCCTGCTCGGCGGCTTCATCGACGGTGACCCCGACCAGCTCGAGGGCGCCACGTCGTACCTCGCCTTCATCGCGCCCGGCCTGCTCGCCGCCCAGGCGATGCAGACGGTCTTCGGCGAGGTGACCTACCCGGTGATGTCGATGATCAAGTGGCACCGCACCTACTTCGGGATGACGGCCACGCCGCTCGGTGTCCCGGACGTGATCCTCAGCCACCTCGGCTTCGTGCTCTTCCGGGTCGGCCTGTCCTGTGCGGTGTTCACGATCGTGATGGCGCCGTTCGGTGTCTTCGAGACGGTCCTCGGCGCGGTGGGGGCGTTCCTCGTGCAGTTCCTCGTCGCTCTGGCGTTCGCGACCCCGATCTTCGCGTTCTCGGCCGGCCTCAAGGACGAGAGCCCCTTCGCGCTGGTCTTCCGGCTCGGGATGATCCCGCTCTTCCTCTTCTCGGGCGCGTTCTTCCCGATCGCCAACCTGGACAGGTGGATGCAGGTGCTGGCCAAGGTCACCCCGCTCTGGCACGGCGTCGACCTGACCCGGATGCTCACCCTCGACCAGCTGGACTGGTCGATGGCTGCGGTCCATGTCGGCTACCTGGTGGTGCTCGCCGCGCTGGGCTGGTTCTGGGCCGTCCACCGCCTGACGAAGCGGATGGTGACGTGACATGGCGGTGCTGACCACGGCCGTCGGCCGCTCGGCGCGGACCCTGTCGGCGGGCGAGGCGACCGGGCTGCTGCTCTACCGCAACTACCTGGCCTACCGGCGCGCCTGGTACATCTTCGCCAGCGGCTTCCTCGAGCCGGTCTTCTACCTGTTCTCGATCGGCGTCGGGGTCGGCCAGTTGGTCACCGGCTTCGAGTTCAACGGCCAGATCATCCCGTACGCCGAGTTCGTCGCGCCCGGCATGCTGGCCGCCTCCGCGATGAACGGCTCGCTGCTCGACAGCACCTTCAACTTCTTCTTCAAGCTCAAGTACAACAAGCTCTTCGACCAGATGCTGGCGACGCCGCTGACCACCATGGACATCGCGCGCGGTGAGCTCAGCTGGTCGCTGCTGCGCGGCGGCATCTACGCCACCGGCTTCCTGCTGGTGATGGTGGCGATGGACCTGGTCTCGTCGTGGTGGGCGCTGCTCGTCGTACCTGCCGCGTTGCTGATCGGCCTCGCGTTCGGCGGCGTCTGCATGGCGCTGACGACCTACATGCGCTCGTGGCAGGACTTCGAGTTCGTGACCCTGGCGACGATGCCGATGTTCCTGTTCTCGGCGACGTTCTTCCCCGTCGAGGCCTACCCGACCGTGGTCCGGTGGATCGTCGAGCTCACCCCGCTCTATCGGGGCGTCGTGCTGTGCCGCGAGCTCACCACCGGTGCGCTGTCGTGGGGGTCGGCGGTCTCGGTCGTCTACCTGGTCGCGATGGGCCTGATCGGCCTGATGGTGGTACGCCGTCGCCTCGACAAGCTGCTGCTCACCTAGCGAGTCGCAGCTCCCAGAGCTCGGTGTCGATCCATCGCCCGAACTTGTTGCCGACGTCGTGCAGCACGCCGGCCCGTTCGAACCCGCACGCCCGGTGCAGCGCCCGGCTGCCGTCGTTGGGCAGCGCGATGACCGCCACCACGAGACGTACGTCGTCGGCCCGCATCAGGTCGAGGAGCTCGCCGTACAGCAGCCGGCCGATGCCGCGACCGCGGGCGGAGGAGGACAGGTAGACGGAGCTCTCGCGGGTGTGCGCGTACGCCGGGCGCGGGCGGTAGCTGCCCGAGTAGGCGTAGCCGACCACCTCGTCGCAGTCGATGGCCACCAGCATGTGGTCGCCGGGCTGCTTGCTCCCGAGCCGCTCGCGCCAGTAGTCGAGGTCGGACGGCTCCGTCGCGAAGGTCGAGATCCCGGTCAGGACCTCGACGTCGTAGATCGCCTTGATCGCGGGCAGGTCCGCGTCGGTCGCCGGCCGCACCTCGACACTCATGGCGCCATCTTCTCGGACGCTGACCGGAACTCGCGCGCGGAGGCCGCGACCCGGCTGGGAAGATGGGCGCCATGAGCGAGGCGACCATCGACCCGGACACCAAGGACTGGACCTGGGTCCTCGACCAGCCGTGCCCGGAGTGCGGCTTCGACGCGTCGGCGGTGACCGTCGACCGGATCCCTGACGTCATCCGGGACAACGCCACGACCTGGGAGGCGGTCCTGACCCTGGCCGACGCGGCCGCCCGGCCCGAGCCGAGCACGTGGTCGCCGCTCGAGTACGCGTGCCACGTTCGCGACGTCAACCGCATCTTCGACCTCCGGGTCGGCCTGATGCTCGACGAGGACGACCCGACCTTCGCGAACTGGGACCAGGACGAGACCGCCGTCGCCGAGAGGTACGGCGAGCAGGACCCGGCCATCGTCGCGACCGAGCTGCTGGAGGCAGCCGAGCAGGTGGCGGAGCGCTACGAGTCCGTGCCGCCCGGCGCATGGAGCCGCCGGGGCTACCGCAGCAACGGCAGCGAGTTCACCGTCGAGAGCATCGGGATCTACCACCTGCACGACCTGGTCCACCACGCCTGGGACGTCCGTGCCGCGGCGTCGCGCGCCACCGTCGAGGCGTACGACGCCCACGCAGCGGCGTACGCCGCGGGCATCCTGGCCGCCGACAACCTGATGGAGGAGCAGAACCACGCGTTCGCGGCGACCGTCGGGGCGGGCGCCCGGGTGCTCGAGATCGGCAGCGGGCCCGGCCGCGACGCGACCGTCCTGGAGGCGGCCGGACTGAGCGTGCGGCGCACCGACATCACCCCGGCGTTCGTCGAGCTGCTGCGCGAGCGCGGCCACAACGCCGACGTCGTCGACCCGCTCCGCGACGACCTCGACGACCCGCGGCGCCCCGGCACGCCGTACGACGGGGTCTGGGCGAGCGCCAGCCTGCTGCACGTCGACCGGGCCGACCTGCCGGTGCTGCTCGGCCGGCTGGCCGCGGCGACCCGGGTGGGGGGAGTGCTCGCGCTGTCGCTCAAGGAGGGCGACGGCGAGGCGTGGTCGACCCACGGGTTCGTCGGCGCTCCGCGGCGCTTCGTCTACTGGCGGGAGGCCCCGCTGCGCGAGGTGCTGGAGTCGGCCGGGTGGGAGGTGGTCGGCGTGGACCACACGACGAGCTCGCGCACCGACGAGCTGTGGCTCGACGCCACCGCGAGGCGCCGATGAGGCACACCGAGTTCTGGGCGCGGATGGAGCACGCGCTCGGCGCGGCGTACGCGCGTTCGTGGGCGAGCAGCTTCGTCATGCGGGAGCTCGGGGGTCGCACGGCGCAGGAGGCCATCGACGCCGGTGAGTCGCCCAAGCAGGTCTGGGGCGCGGTCTGGCGGACCCTCGAGCTGCCCGCCTCCCAGAAATGACCGTCGACCTCGTCGCGGCCCAGCGTCATACGATCCGCACCCTGGTCGTCGTCCAGGCGGTCGGTGCCATCGGCATCACGATCGGCATCGCCACCGCCTCGCTCCTGGCCCGCGACATCTCGGGATCCGAGAGCCAGGCCGGCTTCGCGCAGACCGCGCAGGTGCTGGGGACCGCCTTCGCGGCGTACCTGCTCGCCCGGCTGATGTCCCACCGCGGCCGCCGGATCGGCCTGGTCACCGGCTACCTGCTCGGCGCCGCGGGAGCGGTGCTAGCGGTGGTCGCCGGCGTCATCGGCTCGATGGTGCTGCTGCTCGTCGGGGCACTGCTGCTCGGGTCGACCAGCGCCGCCAACAACAGCGCGCGGTACGCCGCGACCGACCTCGCCGAGGACGCCCACAAGGGCCGGGCGCTCTCCACCGTGGTGTGGGCGACCACGATCGGCGCGGTCCTCGGGCCCAACCTCACCGGGCCGGCCGGCGCCCTGGCCGACGTGCTCGGGATCCCCGAGCTGACCGGTCCGTTCGCGCTCGGCGCGATCGGCATGATCGTGGCGGCGGTCGTGGTCGGCGTCCTGCTGCGGCCGGACCCGCTGCTGCTCGCGCGCGAGGTGGCCGGGGTCGCCGAGACGCCTCCGACCGGCACCGCCTGGGCACGCGCGATCGCGGCCGCTCGTGAGCGGCCGGTGCTCTTCTTCGCCACCCTCGGGATGGCGTGCGCGCACGCCTCGATGGTGGGCGTGATGATCATGACCCCGCTGCACATGGAGCACGGCCACGCCGAGCTCGAGGTGATCGGGCTGGTGATCAGCCTGCACGTGCTCGGCATGTTCGCTTTCTCGCCCGTGGTCGGGTTCCTCGCCGACCGCTACGGACGCCCGACGACTCTCGTCACCGGCTCCGTCCTGCTGCTCGCCGCGATGGTGCTGTGCGCTCGCTCGCCGGAGGGCAGCTCGTGGCAGATCTTCGTGGGCCTCTTCCTGCTCGGCCTCGGCTGGTCGTTCGCGACCGTGTCGGCGTCCACGCTGATCGCCCAGCACGCGCCGCTGGAGGCACGCACCGACGTCCAGGGAGCGACCGACCTGGTGATGGGGCTGACCGCTGCGGCAGCCGGAGGCCTCGCCGGCCTGGTGGTCGACGCCTGGGGCTACCCGGCGCTGACGGTGTGCTCGATCGGCCTGGTCGCCCTGGTCGCGATCGCCGGATTCGGCGCCCGGGCGACCACGCACGTCGCCGCGGCTGACAGGGTGGAGGCATGAGCATCGCTGACGTCGCCGTGATCGGTGGGACCGGCTTCTACTCCTTCCTCGACTCCTACGAGGAACACGTCGTCGAGACGCCGTACGGCGCGCCTTCGGCCCCGATCGCCGTCGGGACGGTCGCCGGCCGCACGGTCGCCTTCTTGCCGCGGCACGGCCAGCACCACGAGTACCCGCCGCACGCGATCCCGTACCGCGCCAACCTGTGGGCGCTGCGCTCCCTCGGCGTACGCCAGGTGCTGGCGCCGTGCGCGGTGGGCGGGCTCCGGCCGGAGGTCGCGCCGGGCGACATCGTCGTCCCCGACCAGCTCGTCGACCGCACCTACCGCCGGGTCCCGTCGTACGTCGAGACCGGCGCGGTGCACCTGCCCTTCGGCGACCCCTACTGCGCCCGACTGTCCGCGGTCGTCGCCGCCGCTGATCCGGGCATCAAGTCCGGGGGAGCGATGGTGGTCATCGAGGGGCCGCGCTTCTCCACGCGTGCCGAGTCGCGCAGCTATGCCGAGTCGGGCTGGACGCTGATCAACATGACCGGCCACCCGGAGGCGGCGCTGGCCCGGGAGATGCGGCAGTGCTACTCCGCGATCGCGCTGGTGACCGACATGGACGCCGGCGCCGAGACTGGGGAGGGGGTGGGCCAGGAGGAGGTGTTCGCGCTCTTCAAGGCCAACCTCGAGCGGCTGACCGGGATCCTCGCCCGGACCATCGAGACGCTTCCGGACCCGGATGGCTGCTCCTGCTCGACCTGGGCCGACGGGATCGAACTCACCTACGACACGCCCTGATTTCTCCCGAACATCTGTTCGATGCTGGGCTAGTTTTTCTCCACAGGCACGACGTCGGACGAGGTTCTCCACAGCAGTGTCAGCGCTGACCAGGCGCTGTCGGTGGCTCGCTCTAGCGTCGGAGACGTGCCTGACACCCGACGAGAGAAAAGGACACACACCATGGCTGGTGGAGACCGCGACAAGGCGTTGGACGCCGCGCTCGCCAACATCGAGCGTCAGTTCGGCAAGGGCTCCGTGATGCGCCTCGGCGACGAGACCCGCGCACCGCTGGAGATCATCCCGACCGGGTCGATCGCCCTCGACGTCGCGCTGGGCCTCGGTGGCCTGCCTCGCGGCCGGGTGGTCGAGATCTACGGTCCGGAGTCGTCGGGTAAGACGACGGTCGCCCTGCACGCCGTGGCCAACGCGCAGGCCGCCGGCGGCATCGTGGCGTTCATCGACGCCGAGCACGCGCTCGACCCGGAGTACGCCAAGAACCTCGGCGTCGACACCGACGCCCTGCTGGTCTCCCAGCCCGACTCGGGTGAGCAGGCGCTGGAGATCGCGGACATGCTGGTCCGCTCCGGCGCCCTCGACCTGATCGTCATCGACTCGGTGGCCGCGCTCGTGCCGCGCGCCGAGATCGAGGGCGAGATGGGTGACAGTCACGTCGGTCTCCAGGCGCGCCTGATGAGCCAGGCGCTGCGCAAGATGACCGGTGCCCTCAACAACTCCGGCACCACCGCGATCTTCATCAACCAGCTGCGCGAGAAGATCGGCGTGATGTTCGGCTCGCCCGAGACCACCACCGGTGGCCGGGCGCTGAAGTTCTACTCCTCGGTCCGCCTCGACGTGCGTCGCATCGAGACGCTCAAGGACGGCACCGACATGGTCGGCAACCGCACTCGCGTCAAGGTCGTCAAGAACAAGGTGGCTCCGCCGTTCAAGCAGGCCGAGTTCGACATCATGTACGGCAAGGGGATCAGCCGCGAGGGTGGCCTGATCGACGTCGGCGTGGAGGCGGGCCTGGTCCGCAAGGCCGGTGCCTGGTACACCTACGAGGGCGACCAGCTCGGCCAGGGCAAGGAGAACTCCCGCAAGTTCCTCAAGGACAACCCCGACCTGGCCAACGAGCTGGAGAAGAAGATCCTCGAGAAGCTCGGCGTCGGGCCGCAGGTCGACCAGGAGGCCCCGCTCTCCGACGAGCCGATCGGCGTCGACTCCTTCTGACGGTGGTTTCGAGGCTCGTCGCTAGCGCTCCTCGCACCTCAACCACCATGCCGGTGCTTGAGGTGCGAAGGCCGCCAGGCCTGAGCCTCGAAACCACCCCACCGCCATCGGAGGGGTGCTCATGTCGATGAAGGAAGACCGACGACCGCCGGACTGGCTCGGTGACGTCTCGACCGGGGTGGACGCGTGGACCAAGCGCGCCTCGAAACCGCCGCCACCCGAGGACAAGGCCACCCAGGTGCCCCACGCCGACCCGGAGGCGGTGGCCCGCAAGATCCTGCTCGACCAGCTGACCGGCCAGGCGCGGACCCGCAAGGAGCTCGCGGACAAGCTGGCGGCCAAGAACGTCCCGGCCGACGTCGCCACCCAGCTCCTCGACCGGTTCGAGGAGGTCGGGCTGATCGACGACGCGGCGTTCGCGCGGGCCTGGATCGCGTCTCGAGGGTCGGCCGGCTCGGGTGCCGGACGCCGGCTGGCCCGGCGGGCGCTGGCGCAGGAGCTGCACCGCAAGGGAGTCGACAACGAGGTCGCGCGTGAGGCGCTCGACGAGATCGAACCGGCCGACGAGGAGGCCGCGGCGCGCTCGCTGGTGCGCGGCAAGCTGCGGTCGCTGGAGCGGGTCGACGACGTGAAGGCGACCCGGCGGCTGGTCGGGATGCTGGCCCGCAAGGGTTACGGGTCCGGCCTCGCCTTCGCGGTCGTGCGCGACGAGCTCGCGTCCGCGGGGCGCCAGCCCATAGACGGCTGAGGGGTCCGACCGGCAAGAATGCTCACGTGGCGGAGCGCGAGATCCTGACGTACGAGCTGTTCGGCACCGCGGTGCTGGACCTGGCCCAGCAAGTGGTGGACTCGGGCTACGAACCCGACCTGATCCTCTCGATCGCGCGTGGCGGGCTCGGGCTCGGGATGGGGCTGGGCTACGCGCTCGACGTCAAGAACCTCTCGGCCGTCAACGTCGAGTTCTACACCGGGATCGACCAGCGCCTCGACGTGCCGATCATGCTGCCGCCGACCCCGGCCGCGGTCGACCTCGCCGGGCTGCGCATCTTGATCGCCGACGACGTGGCCGACACCGGCAAGACCCTCGAGGTGGTCCGCGACTTCGTCGCCGACCAGGTCGCGGAGGCGCGGACCGCGGTGATCTACGAGAAGCCCTGGACCGTCATCAAGCCGGAGTACGTCTGGCGGCACACCGAGGCGTGGATCGACTTCCCGTGGTCCGCGGCGCCGCCGCTGGTGCAGCGAGCCAAGCCGGGCCGATGAACGGGCAGGTGAGCGACGAGCCGGTCCGGGTCGTCGTCCACGACCGCGGTCGGGACCTGTCCGGCATCGTCCGGCCGGGGGAGTCCTGGGCGACCGCGGCTCGGCGTACCTGCGCGAGTGTGCACGCCGAGCCGGCGCCACGGGACCTCTCCGGCGAGGTGAAGGAGTTCGTCGTCGACCACGACGAGCGACTCACCGTCCGGGCGATGACGAGGGGCGACCTGCCCGACGTGCTCCGGTGGCGGCGCAGCGACCACATCCGCCGGTGGTGGGCGGCCGAGGGCGAGCCGACGGCGGAGGGCCTGGAGGCCCGGTACGGTCCGCGGATCGACGGGATGAGCCCGACCCGGATGTGGGTCGCGGAGGTCAACGGGAGATCGGTCGGGTTCGTCCAGGACTACCGGATCGCCGACTACCCCGACTACGCGCTGCTCGGGCCCGACCCGGCCGCGATCGGTGTCGACTACGCGCTCGCCGAGGAGTGGAGCGGGCGCGGGCTGGGGCCGCGGTTGCTGTGGGCCTGGATGCTCCGGTCCCGGCACCGGTTCCCGGACGCGCCGACGTACTTCGCGGCGCCCGACCACCGCAACACCGCGTCGTTGCGGATGCTGGCCAAGGCCGGGTTCACCGCCGGGCTGTGGTTCGACGAGCCCCAGGAGGACGGCAGCGTCGACACGGTCGTCGGGTGCTCGCTCGACGTCGCCCGGGTCCTGGGCTGAGGCCTGCGATGATCGGTCGATGACCGCCCACTCGCTGCACGTCCCGCCCGGCCCGGTCGACCTCGACGCCATCCCCACCGACGCGACTCCCGGCTTCGACGGCGGCAAGAAGAAGGGCAAGGCCGCGCTGTTCGCGCTCGGTCCCGACCTCGCCGATCTCCAGGAACGCCTGTTCGCCGAGGGCCGGGCGACCGGGTCGCGCCGACGGGTGCTACTCGTCCTGCAGGGCATGGATACCTCCGGCAAAGGCGGGACGCTGAAGCACACCGTCGGCCTGGTCGACCCGCAGGGCGTGCGGATCACGTCGTTCAAGGCTCCGACGGCGGAGGAGCGCGCGCAGGACTTCCTCTGGCGCGTCCGGCGCGCCGTGCCGGAGCCGGGCTACCTGGGGGTCTTCGACCGCTCCCACTACGAGGACGTGCTGATCGCCCGGGTCGAGGAGCTGGCGAGCCCCGAGGAGATCGAGCGCCGGTACGACGCGATCAACGCCTTCGAGCGCGAGCTCGTCGAGGACGGGACCGTGGTGCTCAAGTGCATGCTGCACATCAGCAAGGGCACCCAGCGGGAGCGCCTCCTGGCCCGGCTGGACAAGCCGGACAAGTACTGGAAGTACGAGCCGGGCGACATCGACGCCCGTCGGCGCTGGGACGACTACCGCGCGGCGTACCGCCTCGCGATCGAGCGGACCAACACCGAGCACGCGCCGTGGCACGTGGTGCCGAGCGACCACAAGTGGTTCCGCAACCTGGCCGTCGGGACCCTGCTGCTCGATGCCCTGCGGGGCATGGACCTGGGCTGGCCGGCGGCCGACTTCGACGTGGACGCCGAACGGGCCAGGTTGCTCGCGTCGGACGCGAGCACCTGACCCGTTCGGGAGAGTCGAACCGCTGGGCTCAGAAGCCCTTGTACGTCGTGCCCTGGATCGCGCTGGCCACGAACTGGCTGTCGCCCGCGAAGATGATCCGCCAGTGGAACTTGCCGCGCCGAGGCGCCGGCAGGACCACGGTGAAGCGGCCGTTCTTCTTGCTGCGCAGGACCTTGAACTTCTTGAACTTCTTGCCGTGCTTCTTGAGGACCGTGATCTTGGTCTTCACGGCCGGGCTCAGCTTGCCCTTGAACCCGGCCCGCTTGCCGGAGATCGTCTTGGTCGTCAGCTTGCGCTGCACGGGCGGTCCGGCGATCGTCAACGCCGTCGGGGCGTAGCTGACCGCGGTGCTCCCGGAGCCACTGGTGCCACCGGCGTACGTGACGGTGTAGGTCGCGTTGCCGCGGGCCGTGAAGTTGTCGTAGACGTAGGCAGAGGTGTTGGAGGCAACCGTCGTGGGGGCGGCGCCGCTTGCGAGCTGCTCGGTCACGGTGACGGAGCCGGCGTAGATCTGCTTCCATTCGCCGCTGACGAGGCCCTCGACGTTGACGTTGACGTTGATGCTGTCGCCGTACTTCACCGGCGTCGAGTAGCTGCTGATCACCCCCCGGTCGGCGCTGCTGGAGACGATGCGGGTCTGCACCGGATCGGCGGCCTGGGCCGGAGCGGCCGCCGTGGCGACGACCCCCAGCGAGGTGGCGGCCAGAGCGGTGGCGAGTACTGAGCCGATGATTCGGCGTGGGTTCATGAAGGTGTCCTCCCGGGAGTGGCATCCCCACCGGATGCCAGGCTCCGACTACCCGCGCCGATCGGAGGCAAAACCGAAACCCGGCGTCCGTTTCCCGGTCCCCTAGGGTTGCCCCGTGATCGAGACCGTCTCCGTGACCCGCTACGTCACGCCGCTGCGGGAGGGCGGAAGCCTGCCGGGCATCGTCGAGGGCGACGACCTCGGCACCTACGTCTGCAAGTTCCGTGGGGCGGGGCAGGGGCTCCGGGTGCTCGTCGCCGAGGTGATCGTCGGCGAGCTGGCCCGGCGCATCGGGCTGCGGACCCCGCGGCTCGTGGCGCTCGAGCTCGATCCCCAGATCGCTCGCTACGAGGCCGACGAGGAGGTCCAGGACCTGCTCAACGCCAGCGCCGGGCTCAACCTCGGGATCGACTTCCTCCCCGGCTCGTTCGGGTACGACGGCCAGCCGGTGGCGGGGGAGGGCGAGGGCGCGAAGGTGCTGTGGCTGGACGCGTTCACGGCCAACGTGGACCGGTCGTGGCGCAATCCGAACCTGCTGGTCTGGCACGGCGAGCTGTGGGTCATCGACCACGGCGCCTCGCTGTACTTCCACCACGCGTGGAGCGGGGGAGTGACCGACCCGGCCAGGTTCGCCGCTCAGCCGTGGAGCGCCGAGGACCACGTGCTCGCAGCCGCCGCGCCCGGCCTGCCCCGGGCGGACGACGAGATCGGCGCCCTCCTCGACGACCGGGTGTTCGCCGAGGTGCTGGCCGAGGTGCCCGACTCCTGGCTCGAGCCGGTGCCCGGCGCGGAGACGCCCGACGCGGTACGTGCGGCGTACGTGTCCTTCCTGGTCGCCCGGCTCGGCACCCGGCAGTGGCTCCCGACCGAGGTGGCGGCGCGATGAGCAGGCTCGCGTACCAGTACGTCGTGCTCCGGTGCGTGCCGAGGGTGGACCGTGAGGAGTTCGTCAACGTCGGGGTCGTCCTCTACTGCCAGGCCACCGACTTCCTGGCCGCGATGTGGCACGTCGACCGCGACCGGCTGAACGCGCTGGACCCCGAGCTCGACGTGGACCAGGTCTGCGACGCGCTGCGGTTCGTCGCGGCGGTCTGCGCCGGTGACCAGCGCGGCGGGTCGGCCGGCGCCAAGCCGCTCGGCCAGCGCTTCGGCTTCCTCAAGGCGCCGCGGAGCACGGTCATCCAGCCCGGCCCCGTGCACGGCGGCATGACCGCGGACCCGCCGCGGCAGCTGGAGCATCTGTTGGAGAAGCTAGTCGGCTAACCCGTGCTCGTGGGCGAAGACCACGATCTGCACCCGGTCGCGCAGGCCGAGCTTGCGCAGGATCGCTCCGACATGGGTCTTCACGGTCGACTCGCTCGCGAAGACCAGGCCCGCGATCTCGGTGTTGGACAGGCCCTTGGCGACGGCGCCGAAGACCTCGCGCTCCTTGTCGGTCAGCGTGAGGTACGCCGGCGGGGTCGGCGCCTGCGTCCGGAACTGCCCGTCGAGCAGGGTGGACAGGTCGGTCGGCGCGAGCACGGCGTTGCCCGCGTGCACGGTGCGGATCGCGTCGCGCAGCAGCACCGGCGTCGTGTCCTTGAGCAGGAACCCGCTCGCGCCGTACCGGATCGCGGTCGCCGCCCGGTCGTCGAGGTTGAAGGTCGTCAGCACGATGACCCGCACCGGGCGCTCGCGCCGGGCGGCGCGGTCCGGCAGGAAGATCTGCCGGGTCGCCTCGACGCCGTCCATCTCCGGCATCCGGATGTCCATCAGCACGACGTCGGGGCCGAGCTCGTCGACGAGCCGCACCGCCTCGAGTCCGTCGGCGGCCGACCCGACGACCTCCATGCCGTCCTGCGCGTCGACGATGACGCGGACGCCCTCGCGGAAGAGCTCCTGGTCGTCGACGAGGAGGACGCGGATCGGCTCCGGCGTCGTCACCGCGACCTCACCGGCACCCACGCGGTGGCCGTGAAGGTCGGGCCGCCCGGCTCGGCGCGACGTCGTACGTCGAGCCGTCCGCCCACCGACTCGAGCCGGCGCCGCATCCCCTCGAGTCCCTGGCCGCGGTGCTCGGGCACCGGCTCGGCCATCACCAGCGGCTGGGTCTCGTCGGCGCTGGTGTCGATCACGTTGCGGACCTCGATCCGCAGCTCGCCCTCCCAGTGCCGTTCGACCAGGACCGGCTGGTCGCGCTGCCCGTGCTTGAGGGCGTTGGTGAGCATCTCCTGGAGGACGCGGAACGCCACCACGTCGAGCTCGGGCGGGAGTGGCTGCGGGGAGCCGATCTCGGTCGAGATCACCTCGTGACCGCCGGCCCGGACCCCGTCGAGCAGGCTGTCCAGTCCGGGGGTGCGGGCCGGCTGCGCCGTACCTCCCGCGGTCGTGGTCAGCACCTGGCGGACGTCCTGGAGGGACGAGCGGGCCGAGGTGGCGATGTTGGCCATCGTCGTGCGCAGGGCGGTGGTGTCGGCGTCCTTGAGGTACTGCGCGGACTCGGCCTGCGCCAGTATCACCGCGAGCGAGTGACCGACGACGTCGTGCACGTCGCGCGCCAGCCGGGTCTGCTCCTCGCGCAGGCGCGCGATCTCGGCCGCCTGGTCGCGCTCGGCCTCGGCCTCGACCTGGGAGACGCGGGACTGGCGAGCACGGTCGGAGTAGCGGAAGGCCAGGCCGGTGAGCCACGGGATCGAGAGGATCGCGAGACCGACGATGCTGGCGCCGATCTGCCAGGTGTCGCCGTACTGGTAGGCGTCGTCGATCATCCGCGACACCTCGCCGATCTCGAGGGCGCGGATCGTGTTGCCGTCGCTGAGGAACCACACCGCGGCGGCGGCGGCCAGGGGGATCGACAGCCCGCTGACGACGACGGTCGCCGGCCGCCCCCAGCGGGCGGTGCCGAAGGCGACGATGGCGACGGCGAGCTGGGTCAGGAGCACGGTGGTGCCGTCGAGCACCTGCACGCCGCACACCGCCCAGACGACGGCGAGCGCGACGGCGGGGGCGTGCCGGGAGCACGCGACCGCGACGCCCATGCCGATCGAGACGAGCACCAGCATCGGGCTCTCGCCCGTGTACTGGTAGGCGTCGGACGTCAGGACCTCGCCCAGGCCGATCACTGCGACGGCCGCCCCGAGCAGGATGTCGGGGACCCAATGCCGCCATTGGCTCATGCCGCGACCACCGTTCGCCGACGCTGCAGCGGCGCCTCGACGTACCGCCAGCTCAGGGCGGCCGCCGCGAGGGTCAGTACGACGGCCAGGCCGGCGTGCGGGCGCAGCCAGAGGGTGAGCGGGTAGTTCCAGAGGTACGCCCCGTAGGAGACCGTGCCGAGCCAGACCAGCGCGCGGAGGGCCGGATGCGTGACGGTGGTCCAGGTGCGCCAGGACAGGACCAGGGCCGCGGTGAGCACAGCGATGGCCGGTCCTCCTGCCAGGTAGGTGAGCGCGTGACCCCGCAATGGAACCATGCTCAGCACGGCCAGCGCTGCCAGCGCCACGGGTGCCGTCCAGGTCGGGACTCGGAGCCGGTCGCGGTGCATCCGGGCCGCGGCGCCGACGACGAAGCAGAGCGCCCAGCCGGTGGGCAGCGAGTAGGCCAGGTCGGGGTCCTCGGCGAGCCACCACGTCGTCAGCAGGCACGCCAGGCCGGTCGCGAGCGCGGCCAGCACGAGCCCGCGGCGTGGCCCGAGTAACAGCAGCGTGGCCGGCCAGAGCAGGTAGAACTGCTCCTCGAGCGCCAGCGTCCAGAGGTGGTACGTCGCGTCGCTCGCGTGCCCGAACGGCAGGTCCGCCGTCCAGGTCAGCGCCACGACGACGGTCTTGAGCAGCTGGTCGCGGTCGCCGAGCGGATCGAGGACGAGCGTCACCAGCACGACGCCCGCGACCAGCACCAGGAGCGGCGGCACCAGCCGCCAGGCGCGCCGGGCGTAGAAGTCACCGAGCCGGGGCTTCCGCTCCAGGACGCCGGTGATCAGGTAGCCGGAGAGCGCGAAGAACATCACCACCCCGACCACGCCGGCACCCGGGAAGACGTCCGGGAGGGCGTGCCGGAGCATCACCAGCCCGACCGCGATCCCTCGGAGCAGGTCCAGGCCGTCGATCCTCACCGGTGGGCGCCACGGACGAGCTCGTCCAGGAGCTCGGGGTACGAGATCCCGGCGGCGGCGAACATCCGCGGCACCTGGGAGTGCTCGGTCATGCCCGGCACCGTGTTGACCTCGTTGAGCACCGGCCCGTCCTCGGTCAGGAAGAAGTCGATCCGCGCGACCCCCGCACAGCCGAGGGCGTCGTACGCCGTGAGCGCGGCGTCCTGCAGCGCCTTGGCGTCGACCTCGTCGAGCACGGCGGGGATGCGGAAGTCCGCGTGGCCGCCGTACTTGGCGTCGTAGTCGAAGGGCCCGTCGGTGACGATCTCCAGCGCAGGCGGTGCCAGCAGCGAGCCGTCGGCGCGGCGCAGGACGGCGACGTCGATCTCGCGGCCGACGACGACGTCCTCGACCAGGACCCGGCTGTCGACGGCGAGGGCCGCGTCGAGCGCCGGGCGGAGCGCCTCGGGGCCGGTGACCAGGCTGACGCCGAGGCTGGAGCCGGCGGCGACCGGCTTCACGACGACCGGGTGGGTCCAGCGCTCGTGGGCGGCCGCGGCCGGCCCGACCAGGTGGCCCCGGGCGGTGGCGATGCCGACCGCGCCGGCGACGAGCTTGGTGGCCCACTTGTCCATCGCGATGGCTCCGGGACGGATCCCCGAGCCGACGTACGCGATCCCGGCGAGCTCGCAGAGCGCGGCGAGCGCGCCGTCCTCACCCCGCGGCCCGTGCACGACGGGGAAGGCGACGTCGCAGCCGCGCAGCACCTGAGCGGCGCCGCACAGCCCGATCGGCCGCAGCCCGCGGTCGCGCCAGGTGCCGTCGCGGCCGATGGTGAGCGGGACGACGTCGTACGCCGCGGGGTCGAGTGCGTTCGCGACCGCGGCGGCGGAGGCGAGGGAGACGTCGTGCTCGCCGTTCTGCCCGCCACCGATGACCGCGACCCTGGTGTGCGGAGTCCTCATGACAGGCTCCGCAGGTGCGGTACGGCGCGGGTGCGGCGCTCGACCCGGGTGCCGATGCCGGTCACGATCTCGTGCTCGATGGTGTCGGCCCAGGCCGCCCACTCGGCAACCGTGGGCTCGCCGTTCGCGCCCGGCCCGAAGACCGTCACCGGCTCACCCGGCTCGACCCCGCGCGCGCCGAGGTCGACGACCAGCTGGTCCATGGAGATACGGCCCACCACCGGGCGCCGTACGCCGCGCACCTGGACCTCGGCACGCCCGGAGGCCGAGCGGGGCAGCCCGTCCGCGTAGCCCAGCGGCACCAGGCCGAGGTGGGTCGTCTCCGCGGTCCGGTGCGTGTGGCCGTAGCCGACCGGCGTCCCCCCGCGCACGCGGCGCACCTGGACGACCGGTGCGGTCAGGGTCAGCGCCGGGTGCAGCCGGGTCGAGCCGGACGGGTCGATCCCGACCAACCCGGCACCCACGCGGTTCATGGTGTGGTGGCTGCGCGGGTCGGTGAGCGTCGCCGCGGTCGCGGCCAGATGACGGTCGCGAGGTCGCAGGCCCGCCGCGCGCGCGGTCTCGAGCGCCCAGGCGAACCGGGTCCGGCCCAAGGCGTTGCTCTCGTCGTCGGGGGTGTCGGCGCAGGCGAGGTGGCCCATCACGCCGACGACCTCGAGCTCGCCACGCTGCTCGGCTCGCCGGGCGGCCCGGCACAGGGCGCCCCAGCCGGCAGGGTCGGCCCCGTCGCGCGCGAGCCCCGTGTCGACGTGGAGGTGGACCCGGCCGCGTCCCGGCGCGGCCGAGACCGCGGCCAGGTGCTCGAGGCTGGGGACCGCGAGGTCGATGTCGCGTTCGACGGCGGTCGCGTAGTCGGCGTCGACGGGGTTGAGCCAGCTGAGCAGCGGTACGGCGAGGCCGGCGTCGCGCAGCGGCCACGCCTCGCCGAGCGTGGTGACGCCAAGCCTGGTGGCGCCGTTGGCGAGCGCCGTACGAGCGACGTCGACCGCGCCGTGGCCGAAGCCGTCCGCCTTCACCACGGCCATCAGCTCCCCGGCCGCCCGGTCGGCCAGCAGCCGGGTGTTGCGCGCGACGGCGTCGAGGTCGATGTCGAGGCGGGGCCCGGTGCTGGTGCGGGGCCGGGGTGCGACGGCGCTGGCACTCATGCCGCCACCGACGCCGAGAGCGGCCCGTAGAGGGCGTGCCGCGCGCGGGTCATCAGGGCCCAGTACCGGTCGCCGAAGCTCCAGTGCCACCACTCGGTCGGGTAGTTCACCAGCCCCTGCCCGGCCAGCACGGCGGCCAGCAGCTCACGGTGCGCTCGGGCGTCGGCGCCGATGCCGTCCGCCGAGAAGTAGCAGCGGCCGTCGCTGTCCTCGGGGGTCGCGTCGATCGGCGTACCCAGGTCGAGCTCCTCGCCGCACACGTCGACCAGCGTCAGGTCGACCGCGGCCCCGGCGACGTGGGGCGCGACGTCGACGGGAGAGACGAACCGGCTCGCCAGCCGGGCCACCTCGGCCTCGTCGGCGCCCGGGTGGTGCGCGCGCACCTGCTCGGCGTACGCCGTGATGATCGCGCGTTGCACCTCGACCGGCCGGAAGCCCTCCACCACCCGCAGCCGAATCCCCCGCGGGAGCTGCAGGTCGGCGGCGACCAGCCGGTCCGCCAACCCGGCGCGCACCAGCGCGCCGGCGGGGGACAGGCTCCCCGGCAGCCGCACCAGCGGCTCGCCGGACTCGACCACGGGCACGTCCCGGACACGCTGGTCCGACAGCAGGATCGTCATGGCCCCGACGCTAGAAAACCGGGTCCCTGACCCACCTCCACCTGAGGTGCCGATCGACTGCCCCCAAGTGCCGAGTCGGCGCTACTTTGCGGTCGAGTCGGCGCCAGTTTGTGCAAACTGGCGCCGACTCGGCGGTTAGACCGGGACCAGCTCGACCGCGCCGACGGCGTACCGGGCCAGGATCGTGCGGGCCAGCTCGGGGTGTGCGCCCAGCGGCTCGGAGACCGCGATGGCGCCGGCCTCGAGGGCGAGCTCGCCGGCCCGGTCCGGGAGGAACCCGGGCGCGAGGAACAGCGAGGCGACCGCGATGTGGCGGCGACCCTCGGCGCGGAAGGCGCGCACGGCTTCGCCGGTGGCCGGCGGGGAGGCCGAGGCGTACGCCGCGGTCACGGGCAGCTTGTGCCGGGCACCCCAGACCCGGGCGAGCCGCGCGACGGCCTGGTTGGCGAGCGGGTCGCTCGAGCCGGCAGCGGCCAGCACCAGCGCGTCGAGCTCGCGCACCCGGGATGACTTGAGCGCCTCGCGCATGCGCAGGTCGAGCACCTCGAGGAACTGCGCCTCCAGGCCCAGGATCGACGTCGCTCGGATCTGTACGCCGGGGTGACGCGTCGTCGCCTCGGCGATCGCGCCCGGGACGTCGACCTTCGCGTGGTAGGCCTCGGTCAGCAGCAGGGGTACGACGACGATCTCGTCGTGCCCGGCCTTCACCAGCCGGTCGACGACCGTCTGGAAGGACGGCTTCGACAGTTCGAGGAACGCGGCCTCGACCTTGAGGTCGGGGCGCATCTTCTTGACCTCGTCGACGAGGGCCTTGATGGTTGCGGCGGACCGGGGGTCACGACTGCCGTGAGCCAGGGCCACCAGAGCAGGAGCAGCCATTACGCCGCCTCCTTACCTGTGCGTGTTCCTTCGGGGAGTGCGAGGCCGGCCACGCTGCCGGCCTGCTGGGTGCCGGATCCACTCATGCGGAGGGTCCTCATGAGTGGATCCCGCACTCGGTCTTGTTGGTGCCGGCCCAGCGACCACTGCGCGGGTCGTCACCGGGGGCGACGCGCCGGGTGCACGGCCAGCAGCCGATCGACGGGTAGCCGTCGTACACGAGCGGGTTGACCAGGATGCCGTTGTCGGCCATGTACTTCTCGACCTGCTCGTCCGACCACCGCGCGAGGGGCGAGATCTTGACCTTGCCCTTCTTGGCGTCCCAGCCGATCACCGGCGCGATGACGCGGTTCTTGGTCTCGGCGCGACGCAGGCCGGTCGCCCAGGCGTCGTAGTCCGCCAGGCGCGCGGCCAGCGGCTCGACCTTGCGCAGCTTGCAGCACAGGTCGGGGTCGGTCTTGTACAGGTCCTTGCCGTACGCCGCGTCCTGCTCGGCGACGGACTGGACGGGCGTGATCGAGATCAGGTTGACCGGCATCGTCGCCTCAACCGCGTCGCGGGTGCCGATGGTCTCGACGAAGTGGTAGCCGGTGTCGAGGAAAAGCACGTCGATGCCGGGCACGACCTTGGAGACGACGTCGGTCAGGACGGCGTCACCCATCGACGACGTCACGCAGAAGCGCTTGCCGAAGGTCGCCGCCGCCCACTCGACGATCACCTCGGCGGGGGCCAGCTCGAGCTCGGCGCCCCAGTGGGAGACCAGCTCGCGCAGCTCCTCCGGCGATCGGCCGGCGGTCTCGATCCCGCGGTTGTCGCGAGCGGTCTTGGTGGTCGCACTCATGACGGGGCACCCCCTTTCGAGGCGGAGGGTCGGATCAGGCCGAGCATCTTCAGGCTGAAGGCGCGCAGGCAGCCGCGGCACTCCCAGGTGCCGTGCGGAGAGCTGACCTCGCCGGACTCGGAGACGACCTCGTGCGGGCGCAGATCCTCCTCCCCGCAGAAGGGGCAGTGGAAGGGGATCGCGCGCTCGCTCATGAGACTCCGCCACCCACGACTGCCGCCTCCAGCAGCTTGTCGCCGCGCAGCAGGTCCTCGTCCGCGCGGGCGACCCAGGTCGCGAACAGCTCGCCGTCCTCGCGGTCGGCCAGGTAGTTGGTCACGATCGTCGTGATGTAGTCGTCCAGCCCGGCGCTGGTGACCTTGTGGGCACGCAGCTTGCGACCGAAGTTGGCCTGCAGCCCGGTGGCTCCACCGAGGTGCACCTGGAACCCCTCGACCTGCTCGCCCTCGTGCATCACCAGCTGGCCCTTGAGGCCGATGTCGGCGGTCTGGGTGCGGGCGCAGGCGTTGGGACAGCCGTTGACGTTGACGGTGATCGGGGTGTCGAGGTCGGGGAACCGCTTCTCGAGCTCGCCGACCAGGCTGCGCGCACGCTCCTTGGTGTCGACGATCGCGAGCTTGCAGAACTCGATGCCGGTGCAGGCCATCGTGTTGCGGCGCCAGTTCGACGGGCGGGCCGAGAGGCCGATCGCGTCGAGTCGAGCCACGAGGGCCTCGACGACGTCCGGCTCGACGCCGATGAGCACGATCTTCTGGTACGGCGTGAGGCGGGCGCCGGCGACGCCGTACTCCTCGATCAGGTCGGCGAGCTGCACCAGGATGGTGCCGGAGATCCGGCCGGCCGTCGGGGCGATCCCGACGTAGACCTTGCCGTCCTTCTGCTCGTGCACGCCGATGTGGTCGCGGTGCCCGACGGGGGAGGCGGGGGACTCGCAGGTGACGAGCTTGCGGTCGAGGTACTCGTTCTCGAGCACCTCGCGGAACTTCTCGATGCCCCAGTCCGCCACCAGGAACTTGAGCCGGGCGCGCGAGCGCAGCCGGCGGTAGCCGTAGTCGCGGAAGATCGAGGCCACGCCCTCCCAGGCGTCGGCCACCTCGTCCAGCGGGATCCAGACCCCCATCTTCTGGGCGAGCATCGGGTTGGTCGACAGGCCGCCGCCGACCCACAGGTCGAAGCCCGGGCCGTGCTCGGGGTGCACCGTGCCGACGAACGCGACGTCGTTGACCTCCGGCGCCACGTCGTGACCCGGGTGCCCGGTCAGCGCGGTCTTGAACTTGCGGGGGAAGTTCGCGAAGTCGGGGTTGCCGATGTAGCGGCGCTTGATCTCATCGAGCGCCGCGGAGCCGTCGATGATCTCGTCCTTGGACACCCCGGCGACGGGGGAGCCGAGGAACGGTCGCGGCGAGTCGCCGCACGCCTCCATGGTGTCGAGACCCGCGGCCTCCAGCCGCTCCCAGATCGTCGGGACGTCCTCGATCCGGATCCAGTGGAACTGGATGTTCTCCCGGTCGGTGACGTCGGCGGTGTCGCGGGCGAAGTCGACGCCGATGCTGCCGAGGGCGCGTACGGCGTCGTGCGAGAGCAGCGCGCCGTCGGAGCGGACCCGCATCATGAAGAACTCGTCGTCGAGCTCCTCCTCCTCGAGCATCGCGGTCTTGCCGCCGTCGAAGCCCGGGGCACGCTGCGTGTAGAGCCCCATCCACCGGAACCGACCACGCAGGTCGGCCGGGTCGATGGAGGCGAAGCCACGCTTGGAGTAGGTGTAGAGGATCCGGTCGCGGACGTTGAGCGGGCTGTCGTCCTTCTTGGACTGCTCGTTCTTGTTCAGCGGCTCGGTGTACCCGAGCGCCCACTGACCCTCGCCGCGCTTGGGGCGCGGGATCTCGGTGCGGGTGGCGGCCTTGGCGGTGTAGCGCAGGTCAGACATCAGGAGCATTCCTTGACGGGGTGGCGAGCGACGCTCGAACCGGACTCAGAACGCTTCCCGGGCCACGTCTTCGGGGCCTCGGTGTCCGGCGGGTCAGCTGCGCGATGGGCGGCTGGTCAGGAATGCGGACACATCATGCTGCGCGTGCGCCCGAAGTCCACGTGGCGTCGAACCACGAGGTAGGCGTGCGTCGCACCAGAGATCATGTCAAGCAGTCTCAGGGGTCGGACGGGCATCCGACAAACCTGAATCTCATGAAGTGAGACGGAGATCCACACTATGAGACGCTGCACGGAGCTGTTCAGGCGTGGACGCGGGCACGATGCGGCCTACGTCACACACTAGGCTTTCGACCATGAACGACGCCCGCATCAGTTCCCTGACCAGCAGCGCCTACCAGCAGGCCCTGGAGGTGATCGCCTCGGTCGAGCCGCGGATCGCGGACGCCACCCGCAAGGAGCTGGCCGACCAGCGAGGTTCGCTCAAGCTCATCGCGAGCGAGAACTACGCCTCCCCGGCCGTGCTGCTCACCATGGGCACCTGGTTCAGCGACAAGTACGCCGAGGGCACGGTCGGGCACCGCTTCTACGCCGGCTGCCAGAACGTCGACACCGTCGAGTCGCTCGCCGCCGAGCACGCCCGCGAGCTGTTCGGTGCCGAGTACGCCTACGCCCAGCCGCACTCCGGCATCGACGCCAACCTGGTGGCCTTCTGGTCGATCCTCGCGCACCGCGTGGAGGGCCCCTGGCTCGAGAAGTACGGCGCCAAGAACGTGAACGACCTGACCGACGAGGACTGGGAGACGCTGCGCCACGAGCTCGGCAACCAGCGCCTCCTCGGCATGGCGCTCGACGCCGGCGGCCACCTCACGCACGGCTTCCGCCCCAACATCAGCGGCAAGATGTTCCACCAGCAGCAGTACGGCACCGACCCCGAGACCGGGCTGCTCGACTACGACGTCGTCCGGGCCAAGGCCAAGGAGTTCAAGCCGCTGGTGCTGGTCGCGGGCTACTCGGCGTACCACCGGCGGGTGAACTTCGCCAAGATGCGCGAGATCGCGGACGAGGTCGGCGCCACGCTCATGGTCGACATGGCGCACTTCGCCGGCCTGGTGGCCGGCAAGGTCTTCACCGGCGACGAGGACCCGGTCCCGCACGCGCACATCGTCACCACCACGACCCACAAGTCGCTGCGCGGCCCGCGCGGCGGCATGGTGCTGGCGACCGAGGAGTACGCCCCGAGCGTCGACCGCGGCTGCCCGATGGTGCTCGGCGGCCCGCTCTCCCACGTGATGGCGGCCAAGGCCGTCGCGCTGGCCGAGGCCCGCCAGCCGGCGTTCCAGACCTACGCCCAGCAGGTCGCCGACAACGCCAAGTCGCTCGCCGACGGCTTCATGAGCCGCGGCGCCAAGCTCGTCACCGACGGCACCGACAACCACATCGTGCTCCTCGACGTGTCGTCGTTCGGCCTCACCGGCCGCCAGGCGGAGTCCGCACTGCTCGACGCCGGTGTGGTCACCAACCGCAACTCGGTGCCCTCCGACCCGAACGGCGCCTGGTACACCTCCGGTGTCCGCCTCGGCACCCCGGCGCTGACCACCCGCGGCTTCGGCCACGACGAGTTCGACACCGTCGCCGAGCTGATCGTCCACGTCCTGCAGAACACCCAGCCCGGCACCACCAAGGCGGGCGGCCCGTCGAAGGCGTCGTACGAGCTCGGCGAGGGCGTGGCCGACAAGGTGAAGGCCGCCTCCGCCGAGATGCTCGACAAGCACCCGCTCTACCCGGGTCTCGACCTGGCCTGAGTCGCGCCCCGGTCCGCCCCTGTTTGCCGTGGGGTGAGCCGGGTACGCGTGACCCATGCCACAAACCGACGCCGCGCCGAAGTCTCCGCCGAAGAACCGCACGCACTGGCTGTACATGGCGGTGATCGCGGCCGTCGGGCTCGGCATCCTCGTCGGGCTGCTGTTCCCCGACTTCGCGGTGAAGCTCAAGCCGCTGGGTGAGGGCTTCGTCGCGCTGATCACGATGATGATCCAGCCGGTCATCTTCTGCACGATCATCCTCGGCGTCGGCTCCGTCGCGAGCGCGGCGAAGGTCGGCAAGGTCGGGCTGCTGGCGCTGGGCTACTTCCTGATCATGTCGACGTTCGCGCTCACCATCGGGCTCGTCGTCGGCAACGTGATCAAGCCGGGCGCCGGGCTCGACCTCAACGACGAGGTGTCGGCGGCCGGGGTCGAGCAGGCGAAGGCGGGCCACGGGAGCACGACGGACTTCCTGCTCGGGATCATCCCGGACTCGCTCTTCTCGTCACTCACCTCGGGCGAGGTCCTGCAGACCCTGCTGGTCGCGCTGCTGATCGGCTTCGCCCTCCAGCAGATGGGCTCGACGGCGAAGCCCATCCTCACCGTCGTGGAGTACGCGCAGAAGCTGGTCTTCCGGGTGCTGGCGATGATCATGTGGGCCGCCCCGATCGGCGCCTTCGGCGCGATCTCCGCGGTGGTCGGCGAGACCGGGTTCGACGCCCTGAAGAGCCTCGGCCTGCTCATGGTCGCCTTCTACCTGACGTGCGCGCTCTTCGTCTTCGGCGTGCTCGGCACGGTGCTGAAGGTCGCGACCGGCATCAACATCTTCCTGCTGTTCAAGTACCTCGCCCGGGAGTTCCTGCTGATCCTCGCGACGTCCTCGTCCGAGTCCGCCCTCCCGCGGCTGATCGCCAAGATGGAGCACGCGGGCGTCGACAAGACGACCGTCGGGATCGTGGTCCCGACGGGCTACTCGTTCAACCTCGACGGCACCGCGATCTACCTGACCATGGCGACCCTCTTCATCGCCGAGGCGATGGGCGACCCGCTGAGCATCGGCGAGCAGATCTCGCTCCTGGTCTTCATGGTGATCGCCTCCAAGGGCGCCGCAGGCGTCACCGGCGCCGGCCTCGCCACCCTGGCCGGCGGGCTCCAGTCGCACCGCCCCGACCTCGTGGACGGCGTCGGCCTGATCGTCGGGATCGACCGCTTCATGTCCGAGGCCCGCGCGCTCACCAACTTCGCCGGCAACTCGGTCGCGACCGTCCTGATCGGCAACTGGACCGACGGACTCAACCGGGAGCGTCTCGACAAGGTGCTGGCCGGTGAGCTGCCCTTCGACGAGCGCACGATGGTCGACAGCGACCCGGAGCCAGCTCCCGAGCCGGAGCCGGTCGGTGCCTCTGCATAGCTCGTACGGCGACGTACAGAACCCTTCGCTGCGCGTCGGCTCACGCGGCGGAGCAGCGGGCGCAGAGCACTTCTGTACGTCGGCCTACGAGATCCGGAGTCGGCCTCGAGCACTACCCGGAGCTCGTTGTCGACGAGGTCGGGACGGACTGATGGCGTCACCGACGAGATGGTCACCTGAGGGACGACCTGCAGACCTCTGACGTCCAGCGCGATCGCGCGGAGGACGGACTCGAACGGGTTCGCCGCCTCCGCCCGAGCAAGATCCGCGACCCGACGAATCCGTGCCGCACCGGCACCCTGTGCGAGTCGAGCCACGCGTCGGAGGAGGGCAACTTCTCCGGACCTCGCGGCGGAGTCGGCAATGCACAGCGCCTCGTCGAACGGCAGAATCCGCAGGCACTGCAAGAGCGCGACCTCCTTCGACGTCGCCATTCCGTCGATGTCGTCCGGCCCGAGGTCGTGGCGGTGCACGTCTACTCCCGCGCGACGGGCCGGCGACACCTTGCGGTTGCGGGGAAGCGACACCTGCGGCCTGTCGGGCACGTGCTTGACGCCCCACCCGTGGTGGAGCGCGGCGCTGGACAGGCACAGCACGCCGCCCACCGCATATGCAGTCGCGACCGCACCCTCGACGGCAGGCAGGGAGTAGCGGTTGCGGGCAACCCGGACGACGGTCCCGGCCCTCAATGCACGGTCGACCTCACGACGCGACGCGGCGGAGACGAGGGCTGCCCGGGTCGACACTCCACCCATCGCCTCGATTGCCCCGACCACGTCCACGACCACAGCATCCCCACGGGTGCGGACGTCCGCATCCGGCTCTCCACAGGCGTCAGGAGACGCCGAGGCTGACCGAGACCGGCCCGCCGAGGCTGATGAAGGCGTCCGGGCCTGCGTTGGAGACGACGCGGAGCACGATCGCCGCTCGGTCACCGCGGGAGAGCGGAACGCTCAGGGCCTTGGTGACGCACGGCAACTTCGCCGTCTCCAGACGCAGGGCTCCGGTGCGGAGGTTCGCGCAGGCCGTGATCGTGTCGTCGGAGCCACGGGCCGCCGCGACGGCGGTGGCCCCGGAGGCCACGGGGGCGAGTACGGCGACAGCGAGGCCCGCCGAACGGGCGCGAGAGATCGGCATGCCGGGTGGCTAGGACCTCGACGCCGGGGGCCGCACGAACAACACGCCGACCACGACGGCGGTCAAGGTCCCGAGAATCCCGGGGACGGCCCACACGGTGCCGTAGGAGACGTCATGAACCTGGCCGGCCCAACTTGCTGTGAGATAGGCGATCGCACACGCCGCCACCGAGCTCAGCACGGGGAGGAGCGCCCACCGAAGTGCCAGGCTTCGTCGTCGGCGGCGGGCGGTGCCCAGGTCCACCAGAATGCGTCGGGTCGGGCCGTGTGCGACGACGATCGAGACGCCGCCGAGCAGCAGGATGACCGCGGTAGCGCCCGCTCCCAGGAAGCTCGCGGTGTTCGCGACGGAGCGCAGTCGGTCGTAGAACGTGGGGTCGGTGCTGTCGGACGTCTCCGCGCTCGGTGCCAGGCGCATGATCTCGGAACGCACCGCGAACCGGCTCTTCGGGCTCAGCCGGGCGAATCCGGTGAGCATGACCTCGCTCCGTCCATCGGGGCGCAGCGAGAACGTCTCGGCGATCGGGCTGTTCTCCGGGATGACCAGGCCCGGAAGGTTCCCGCCGAGCCTCGAGTCGATGGCGGCGGGTCCGCGGTCGAGACGTGAGATCTCGCCCGCATTGCCGGTGAACTGGATCAGTCCGACCTCGCCGTCCTCGACCAGTCCCGGATCCGCGGTCGCGTCCGCGTCGGCCTCTCCCAGGAGCACCGTGTTCACCGGGGCCGCGGTGTCGGCAGGCCAGCATCGGTCGGGGAGCGAGTTGAGGTCGGCCCCCTTCGACTCTTCGGCGCACGCAACGAGTGCCGGGCTGGTGACCCGGAGCTGAGCCGTGCTCTCATCGGGGATCGCCCAGTGCTCGACGCCGCTCCCGCCGTGCGACCGATACATGCGTTCCAAGGGCGCGAGCACGTTGTCGGGTACGGCGCTGATGACGAAGGTCCCAGCGGGCTGCAACGGATTGTCACGCTCCTCGCCCATGTTCGCGCTGTAGTAGGTCTGGGCCGACCACACGCCCGAGGCCACGATGACGACCGAACACACGGCGGTCACTGGACGAAGACCTGCGGTGAGGTGGTTGAAGAGGGTCCGGCTCGTGGGCTCGAGCCCCCAGCCGAGCATCGGGCCGACCAGGAACGGCACGGTGTAGGCCAGGACCAGTGCAGCCACCGGCGCCAGCCACGCCAAGCTGTCCGCCTCGTTGGTCAGCGTCGATCGCACCGAGATCAGCCAGGCGCAGGCACTCCCGAGAAACACCAGCCCGGCGACCGACACGCTCCACCTGGGGGGTGTGGCCCGCCGGCCCAGTCTCGTCGCGACGGCCGGAAGTCCACGAGCGATGGGAACCGCCGCGGCCGCCGTCACGATGCTGATGACCAGCAGTGCCACGACTTCTTGTGTCGGGACCACGACGTGCACCCAGTGCTGCCCGACCCAGCCGGAGACCTGCACCCGGAATGCCTGCAGCACCAGCAGGCTCGAGATCGAGCCGACCACCAGGCCGGCCAGGACGACGACGAGTACGGCGGTCGTGATCGCCCGCCAGGCCGACCGCGCGGACATTCCGGCCCCGACGAGCGCCGCGGCATCCCAGCGCCAGCGACGAGCGGTCAGTGCCGCCACGACCGCGATGAGCACGATTCCGAGGAGCAGGCCGGCTCCCTCGGGCACGAACCGCATGGCACTGATGAACTGCGGCCTGTTCGCCGTGCTGGCGTCCAGGAGTCCGGGCAAGGAGGTGACGGTCGCTACCTGTCTGTCGAGTGCCGACCGTAGGTCCGGTTCGTCGTAGAAGTCGTTGTCGCTGAGCCAACGACTAGGCACGAAGGCGTCGGTGTCAGCGGTCAGCAGGATGACGGTTCGCTGCTGGACGTCCGCAGGTACGACGGTCAGTCCGGTGACGGTCACCGTCGATGAGCCGGCGCCGGTCGCCAGGCTCACGGAGTCGCCTACGTCGATGCCCAGGGACTCCGCGACGGCCTGCGCGAGCAGCGCCTCGCCGGCCGCCTTCGGACGCTCTCCCGCCACGAGGACGCCCAGCTCGAGCGACGGGTCTGTGGTCGTTCGGACCGTTGCGGTCGAGGTCAACCCATGCGCGGTGATCGAGCCGTTGTCGTCGGCGACCGGACTTGCGTGCGCCATGCCGTTCAGCGTTGCCACGACCTCTCGGTTCCCGGTCTGCAGCGCGTACGTACGCCCGCCCAGGTCGGCGCGGATCGAGTCGTCGAGGGCGCCGACACTGCTGTCGCGCACGCTGGTCAACCCCACCAGCAAGCCGGCGGTCACGGCAGCGATGAGGAGCAACGTCGTCGTGTGGCTCCAGCGTCTGAGGATGAGAGCCGAGGCCAGCCGAGCGGTCGTCCGGCTCGAGCGCATCAGCTCGGCACCGGCTGTCTACCGGTCAGGTGCAGACACCGGTCCATCTCCTCCGCGACCCCCCGGTCATGGGTGGCGACGACAACCGCAAGACCAGGTTGCGCGCCAAGCTCGGACAAGATCTGCGCCACGTGGTGCGTGTTGTCCTCGTCGAGTGCCCCGGTGGGCTCGTCCGCGAGTATCACCGCCGTCCGAGCAACCAGAGCCCGAGCGATGGCGACGCGTTGCTGCTCGCCGCCCGACAAGGACTCGGGTAGCCGGCCTCGCATGTCGGCAGCAAGGCGTACTCGTTCAAGTGCGTCCGCGACCCCCGAAGGACTGACCTGGTGACCCCGTAGCTCGGCGACCAGGCGCAGGTTCTCCTCGACCGTCAGGAACGGCACGAGCCGGTAGTCCTGGTGGATCAACGACACCCGCGGATCGCTCGCCGAACGCCACGACGCGACCGAGACGGGGGACCCGTCGATGCTCACGCGTCCCGATGACGGCTTCTGCGCCCCTGCGAGGATCCGGAGCAGGGAGCTCTTTCCGCTGCCGCTGGGTCCCATCACCGCCGTCGTGCCCGGGTGCAGGATCAGATTGACGTCCTCCAGGGGGATGACGTCGCCATAGCGGACGGTCACCTGCTCCAGCTGAATCATGACCTACTTTTCCTTTGAAATCGCACCGTAGCGCGGGCACATCAGCGATGTGCCCGCGCTACGGTCGCGGTGATGCCGGTCAGTACCGGGGAGCGATTTCGTAGGTGGCCGAGCACCCTGCGTAGCAGGTGTACCAGCCGGTGTAGTAGTTCTTGTTCAACGTAGTGAAGTAGGAGCTGAAGTAGTCGGGACCGCCGTCGCGGATGAGCTTCGCGCGTGCCTTGGCGTCGCCCGACAGGCTGGAGCACGAGGCCCGACTCCGATACGCGTCGAGTCCCCACTGTTCGTCCGTCTCTCGATGCGCCTGGCACGATCCGCTGATGGCCCAGGCCACGGTGGACGAGACCGCCACCAGGGGCAGGGCGAGGCCCGCCACCAGGAGCGTGGGGACGCCGAGCGAGCTGATGAGTTTCTTCACGAGTCGGTTACCTTCCAGCGAGTGCGATCGATGTCTGGGACGGTCGGGTCGACCTACGTCGGCCTAGGTGCCGCCGCCGCCGTGCGACGGCGTTCCGAACAGGGTGAGCACGAGCGCCAGCAGGTAGTAGGCGACCGCACCGGCAGCGATTCCCATCGCCACCCACACGAGCACCGAGGAGCGCTTGTACAGGATTCCCACGCCCGCCACGGCGAGCGAGAGCACCCATGGCACCACCAGCCCGAGGGAGCTCGACAAGAGTCCCACCGCGCCGCCGATGACGATGGCCCCGGTGTTGACCGCTGAGGCTCTAGGCACGTGCGTGTGGACGGAGTTCATGACTCCACCTCTCGTCACGGGTGTGAGAGATCGTAGTCGTAGTGCAGCAGCGAGGAGCAGCCTCCGGACTTGTCCATCGTGTACGCCCAGGAGTATTCGCCGTTCGGCAGACCTTCGAACACGGTCTTGCTGTGGTTGGTGTAGGTCGTGTTGCCACTACCGGGGCAGAAGGCGTTGTTCTTGAACGTCCCGGCGATGTTGAGGTAGGCGCGTGTGCAGGCGTTGATGTTGGCGAGAATGGTGCCCGAGGTCCGAGACCAGCCGGAGGCGCTCAGCCAGGACCAGTAGGGATCGCGCGTCGAGGACGTGACGCAGCTGCTCGTCGCCGTCCAGTGGATGGTCGACCGCGTGCTCGAGACGTTGAGCCCCGGGGGGTCCTCGACGTTGGCCTTCAGGTACCCGCTGTACGAAGCCGCGGCGGCCGCGACCGCCAGGTCCTGGGTCGCCGTCGACTTCTGGCCGTCGGTCGACGAACCCTTCGCCAGCTCACTCTGCTCGAGAGACTTCTCGACGGCGGCCGGCAGGTCGGAGAGGGGATAGGTAGCAACCGCCAGCACCCTGGTGCACGACGCCGGATCGAACTTGACCTCGGTCACGCGGGTGAGGGTCTGCTCACCGGCGGCCTGCCCACCTCCAGCGCCCTCGAACGCGCATCCGCCGGCGGACTTGTCGCCCCGGTCCTTGGCGAGGACGTGCCCAGGGAGTCGGCTGGGATCGAACTTGTAGTGGACAACGCCCTTGGCGTCCTCGAAGGTCGAGGCCGTGCGGGCGGCGGTGCCGGTCAGCGGCGTCCAGTCGGCGCTGGGGAGCTTGACGGACGGGGTCGACGACCCGTCGTTCGCCACGCTGGCGGAGCTGCCGGTCGTCAACGCCAACGTCAGGCAGATCGTGCTGGCCGCCAAGGTGCAGAGGGTAAGGCGCATCGTCTGTGTCCTTTCGTCCCCGGTGCCCGAGCGGGCCGAGAGGGTTGTCTGGACAATGACCCCCGCCTCAGAGGCTTGTCAAGGAATTCTTGCCAGCCCACTTGGACCGGAACGAAGTTGTGATCAGACCACCGGCGTAGCGCGCGAGACGATCGCCCGCAGGTCCCCGCCGTCGAGGGTGCCGAAGACGCCGTCGTACGACGACCCGAGGCGCGAGGCGCAGAAGACGTCGGCCACCTCGGCCGGGGCGAAGCGCACCAGCAGGGAGCCCTGCAGGCACAGCGCCATCCGTACGGCGAGCCGCCGCGCATTGACCTCCAGCTGTGCGGGATCGCCCATCAGCGAGCCGAGCAGCGCGAGGGTCTCCTCCACGGCCCGGTCGAGGCGGGCGTCGCCGCCGCGCGCCCGGCCGACCTCGGTGATCCAGGCATCGAGGGCCTCGGGCTCGCGGCCGAGCGCGCGCAGCACGTCGAGCGCGTTGACGTTGCCCGACCCCTCCCAGACCGAGTTGAGCGGCGCCTCGCGGTAGAGCAGCGGCATGCCGGACTCCTCGACGTACCCGTTGCCGCCCAGGCACTCGAGCGCCTCGGCGACGGCGGCCGGGGTCCGCTTGCAGACCCAGAACTTCGACAGCGGCAGCGCGATCCGGCGCAGCGCCGCCTCGTGCGGGTCGTGGAGGTTGTCGACCGCGGTCGCGAGCCGGACCGCCAGCGCGGTGGCGGCCTCGGCCTCGACGGCGAGGTCGGCCAGCACGTTCTGCATCAGTGGCTTCTCGATGAGCAGCGACCCGAACGCGGAGCGGTGCGCGGTGTGCCAGGTCGCCTCGTTGACGGCGCGGCGGATCAGCGAGGTCGAGCCGAGCACGCAGTCGAGTCGGGTCGCCGCGACCATCTCGATGATCGTGCGCACGCCCCGGCCCTCGTCGCCGAGCCGATGCGCGAGGGTGCCCTCGAACTCCAGCTCCGACGAGGCGTTGGAGCGGTTACCCAGCTTGTCCTTGAGCCGTACGACGTCGAGCCGGTTGCGAGTCCCGTCAGGCAGCACCCGCGGCACCACGAAGCACGTGACGCCTCCTTCGGCCTGCGCGAGCACCAGGAAGACGTCGTTCATCGGCGCCGAGGTGAACCACTTGTGGCCGTGCAGCGTGTACTCGCCCTCGACCGACGTACGACGTGCCTCGGTCACGTTGGCGCGGACGTCGGAGCCGCCCTGCTTCTCGGTCATGCCCATGCCGGCGAGCGCGCCGAGCTTGGTGGCCGGAGACCGCAGCCCCGGGTCGTAGGAGAGCGACGCGAGCAGTGGCGTCCACTCCTTCGCGATCGCGTCGTCGGCGCGCAGCGCCGGCACCGCGGCGTACGTCATCGAGATCGGGCAGCCGTGGCCGGGCTCGGTGTGCGACCACGCCATGAACCCCGCGGCCCGCCGCACATGGGCGTACGGCGACTCCGACTCCCAGGGCGCCGCGGCCAGGCCCTGGCCGACCGCCCGCTCCATCAGCCAGTGCCACGACGGGTGGAACTCGACCTCGTCGATCCGGTTGCCGTAACGGTCGTACGGCGTGAGGAGGGGGTGGTGCTCGTTGGCGAGCATCCCGTGCTCGCGGGCCTCCGCCGTCCCGGCGAGCGCGCCGATCGGGGCGAGGTCCTCGACCACCTCGGCCGACGCGTGTCGCGTCACCGCCTCCACCAGCGCGGCGTCCGCCGTCACGACGTTGTGACCAACGAGAGGCGGGGCCTGGTTCGTGGCTACCCGGATGTCGGAACTCATGTGTCTACGGTAGATCCATGTCCGGGGCGGAGCGTGCGGAGGAGGGTGTCAGCAGCACGGCCGACACCTCCGCGTTCGTCGACTGGCTGCGCCGGACCCGCGACCTGGTGTGGCGGCTCATCGTCACCACCGTCGGCAGCTGCATGCGCTACCGCGTCACGGGGCTGGCGGCGGAGGCGGCGTTCTTCGCCGTACTGTCGGTGCCGCCGTTGATCTTCGCGATGGCGGGCGCGATCGGGTTCGTGACCGACCAGTTCAGCCCGGCTCAGGTCGACGACGTGCGCCAGGCGGTGATCGACCTGTCGCAGCGCGCCCTCACCGACAGCGCGGTCGACCGGATCATCACCCCGACGATCAACGACGTGCTGCGCGGCGGTCGGTTCGACATCATCTCGGTGGGCTTCGTGCTCGCCCTCTGGTCGGGCTCGCGCGCACTGCACGTCTTCGTCGACACCATCACGATCATGCACGGGCTCGGCGGGCACCGGGGGATCGTGAAGACCCGGGCGCTGTCGTTCGGGCTCTACCTCCTGGCGATGGTGCTCGGCGTCTTCATGGTCCCGCTCGTCGTCGCCGGTCCCGGGCTCGTGCAGGACTGGCTCCCGCCGCGCCTGGACTTCCTCATCCACTTCTACTGGCCGGTCGTCCTGGTCATCAGCATCTGCTTCCTCGCCACGCTCTACCACGTGTCCGTGCCGGTGCGGACCAACTGGAGCTTCAACCTGCCGGGCGCGACCTTCGCGCTGGTCTGCTGGATCGTCGGCTCGTTCCTGCTGCGCTGGTTCCTCACCGCCACGTCGGCCGACTCGGGGTCGATCTACGGCCCGCTGGCCGCCCCGATCGCCGTCCTGCTCTGGCTCTACCTGGTCTCGATCGCGGTGCTGATCGGCGCCGCGGTCAACGCCGCCTTCGACACCGTCTTCCCGCAGTCCTCGACCATGCTCGCGAGATCCGAGCTCGTGCAGCGGTTGCGTCGCATCGGTTCGCGGCAGGACACCGACTAGATTCACCCCCGTGGTGGACGACTCCAGCGAAATCGGGCAGGGCACGGGCCGCAGCGTCGGCCTGATCTCGCTCCCGGACCCGGTCCAGTCCCCGTTGTGGCAGCTGGGCAAGCGCCTGCTGCTGGCGTTCGCGATCCTCTTCGGCACCGTCCTGATCGTCTACCTCGACCGCGGCGCCTACCGCGACGGCAACGATCCCCCCTTGTACGGCGTCGACCTGGTCGACTCGATCTACTACACGACCGTCACCCTCAGCACGACCGGGTACGGCGACATCGCCCCGGTCCTGCCGCACGCCAGGCTGATCAACGCGTTCGTGATCACCCCGCTCCGCATCGCCTTCCTGGTGCTGTTGATCGGGACCACCCTCGAGGTGCTCGCCTCGCAGGGACGCCAGATATTCCGCATCGCCCGTTGGAGGAAGCGCATGGGAGCCCACGTGGTGGTGATCGGCTACGGCACCAAGGGCCGCGCGGCGGTCGACACGATCGTCAACAACGGCCTGAGCCGGGAGTCGATCGTGGTGGTGGACCCCGGGGCCGAGGCGCTCCAGGAGGCGCACGCCGACGGCCTCGCGGTGGTCACCGGCGATGCGACCCGGCGTGACGTGCTGCGCCGGGCCGGGGTGAGCGAGGCCGACCAGGTCATCATCACCACCAACCGCGACGACTCCAACGTGCTGGCGACGCTCACGGTGCGTCAGCTCAACCCCGAGGTCTGGATCGTCGCCGCCTGCCGTGAGCAGGAGAACGTCGCCCTGATGCGGCAGTCCGGCGCGAACTCGGTCATCACCTCCTCCGACGCGGTCGGCCGGCTCCTCGGCCTCTCCTCGCTGTCGCCCACGTTGGGCTCGGTGATGGAGGACCTGCTGACGTACGGCGAGGGTCTCGAGGTCGCCGAGCGAGACCTGATCGTCTCCGAGGTGGGCAAGCAGCCCCAGCAGCTGCCGGACCAGGTGATCGCCGTCGTGCGCGACGAGAAGGTCTACCGCTACTTCGACCCCGTCGTCACCCAGCTCTCGCGCGGCGACCGGCTCATCGTCGTACGACCGGCGCGCGAGCTCCCGTGGGCGCCCCGGCCGGGCACCCACGACGAGGAGCTCGCGACCGACGACTAGACCGATTCCGTACTGCTGCGACGGCGGCGATGGGATCCCCACATCCGGAGGACTGTGCGGCTAGCCTGCACGCGTGGGTGGGGGCCGGGAGGGCGGCGCGACGCCGCTCGTCCATACGAGGTCCGGCGCGGGCGCCGGACTCGCCGTCAGCGCGCTCTTCGCCCTGGTGTTCATAGCCACGTCGACCGTCACCCGGAGGATGGAGCTCTCGGGCGCCGGCTTCACCGAGATGTGGCCGGCCGGCGGCCTGCCGATCATCTGGCTGATGGTCCGCAACGGCCGCACGCCCGTGCTCGACTCCGCGCTGGTCCTCGCGGCATCGTTCCTGACCAACCTGATCGCCGGGTCCGACCCTGCCGCCGGAGCGGTCTTCGCCGCCGCCAGCCTGGTGCAGAGCTGGCTGGCCGTACTGCTCCTGAGGGCCTGGTGCCCGGACACCTGGGGCTGCGGCGGCGACCGTCCGCTCGACAGTCCGCGGGTGGTGGCCCGCCTGGGCGCGGCGCTGTGCCTCGCGATCGGAGTCGGTACGGCGCTGGCCAGTGCGGGCGCCGTGTTCCTGCCGGGTGCCGGCGACGGGATCTTCGACCCGGTCGCCAGTGGCCTGTGGTTCGGGCGCAACCTGGGGAGCGCGCTGATCGTGGTCGCTCTCGGCGTCATGATCGGCCAGCGAGTGACCTCGCCGCGGCCCTGGCCGCGGCTGCGCGGCGAGGACGCGCGACCGTCCGAGCTGTTCGCCGCCACGCTCTTCACGATCTTCATGTACGGCCTGGCCTTCAGCTTCGACGAGCTGCCGTTGGCGTTCCCGTTGTTGGCCGCCACGGTCTGGTACGGCGCGCGCTTCTCGACCTTGCTGAGTGCGGTGCACTCGTTCGTGGTCGGGGTCGCGACGATGCTGCTGACGCTCGACGGCGTCGGCCCCTTCGCGCGGGTCGAGCACGCCGACGTCGGGTTCATGATCGCGCAGTTCTACATCGCCACGATCGCCCTCACCGGGCTCGCCATCGCCACCGGCCGTGACGAGCGGCAGGCCCTCACCGACGAGCTGCGGCAGGCACAGGAGGCGACGGCGTACGAGGGAAGCATGCGTGCGGCGGTGATCGGCTCGATGACCGAGGGCGTCCTCGTCGTGGACGAGACCGGCGACCTGTTGGTGCACAACGAAGCGGCGGCTCGGGTCCTCGGTCTGGGTGACCAGCTGACGACGAGCTCGCGGTTCTCGCTGAGCAGCTGGACGCTCGACGGGATCGCGATGGCCCCCCGAGAGCGCCCGACGGCCCGCGCTCTGCGCGGTGAGCGGGTCGAGGGCGAGCTGATGGTCGTCCGGGTCGAGGACGTCGGGGAGCGCGTCCTCACGGTGTCGGCCATCCCGTTGCCGCGCGACGAGCGGCAGGACCGCAACCGGGCGTTGATCCTGATCCGCGACACCACGAACGAGCACGCGAGCCGTGAGGAGCTCGCGGCGTTCGCCGGAGTCGTCGCCCATGACCTGCGCAACCCGCTGGCAGCGATCGACGGCTGGACCGAGATGATCGCCGACCAGCTCGACGCCGGCTCGCTCGAAGCCGATCTCGCGCAGGAGTTCGTCTCGCGGGTGCGCTCGGCCTCGCGACGGATGCGTGAGCTCATCCGCGACCTGCTCGCCCACGCCACCAGCAGCGCTCGCGACCTCGACGTCGGCCGTCTCGACCTCACGGCGATGGTCGACGAGATCGCCGCCGGTCGCAACGCGAGCGGCTTCGTCAGTGCCGGGCCGACGCCGTTGGTGCTCGGTGATCCCGTGCTGGTCCGGCAGGTCCTGGACAACCTCATCGGCAACGCGCTCAAGTACGTCGCGCCGGGGGAGGAGCCGAAGATCTCCGTCCACGGATGTCGCAGCGACGCCCGCTTGGTGACCATCGAGGTCGTGGACAACGGCATCGGCATCCCGGAGGAGGACCGCGGTCGGGTCTTCGACGAGTTCCACCGCGCCCATTACCGGGAGTACGAGGGCAGCGGTCTGGGGCTGTCGATCGTGCGCCGCATCGTCACCCGTCACGGCGGGACTGTCGAGGCGCTCGCCAACCCGGCCGGGCAGGGCACGGTCTTCAGGTTCACGCTGCCCGCCTTCGAGGACTGATCACCCGAACCTCATCCGACCGGGTGAGCCGTACGCGGTGGGTCTTCGCGCATCATGTTCGAGCCCCGGCGGCGCGCACATCGGTCTCGAAGTCTCGGGGATGACGAGACGGGGTGCCGCCGCCGGGTGTCCACCGTCACGACAGGCCGAAGACGTCGTCGAGACGGGCGATCGAGCACAGTCGCTGGAACCGGGGGCTCACGGCTCCGAACTCCATCGTCCCGCCGCCCGCGTCCAGCACGGCCTTGAGCCGTGCGAAGACACCGAGCGCGGACGCATCGACGAACGAGACCCCCGAGACGTCGATGACGATGCGCGAGCAACCGAGCGTCATCGCGTCGCGCAGGCTGATGACCACGTCCCGCGCGGAGAAGATGTCGAGCTCACCGTTGGTGGCGAGGGTCGCGGTCGGAGGGTCGACTGTCAGGTCGATGGCGAGGTCCACACACCACACAACGCGCGTCACTCCCCGGGGTGACGCTCACTGGCTCAGGCGGCCTCGTGGGCGAGTCCCGGCAGCACGTGGTCGTGGATGTCGCAGCCGTGCTCGCACTGTCCGTGGGTCGGCAGCCACAGGGCGGCTTCGCCGGGCCTGGCCGGGTCGGCCAGGCCCTCGTAGGTCACCACCATCGACCGTCGCCCGCAGGCGGGGCAACGGGCGACCTCGCAGCTCAGGTACTGGGCGTCCATGCGGTGGAGATACCCGCCGGGTGGCCGGTTGACACCTGCGACGTCCAGTGGCGTGTGCTCCGGTCAGCCCCCGGGACTGACGATGGCGCCGGTGGCGTGGTCGACGTTCCCCGTCCAGGTGACCGACGCGTTGCGGACGAGTCCGTAGCCGTAGTAGCCCTTGCCCAGCCGGTTGTTGGTGTAGAGGACGCCGACGATCCGGTCGACGGTGGAGAACTGGCCGTCGGCGTACACGGTGTAGCCCCCGCCCCGCAGCAGGTTGCCGACCACCGTGATGGCGCTGATGGGTCCGTAGTAGTTGTCGATCATCACGGCAGCGGTCTGGGTGCGGTTGGTCAGGTCGACGTGGTTGCCGATGATCGTGATCCCCGACAGGTCGCCGTCGATCTGGATCCCGTCGTAGTGCGGTGACCCGGGCGAGGACAGGTCGTGGATCCACGATGCGCGGATCACCGAGCCGGACCCGGGCACGAGACCGTTCTCGACGCCATGGACGTCGGCGCGGATGATGGTGGCCGGGCCGACGATGCCGGACGCGCCTGCCGTGGCGCCGCCACCGTCGACCTCGATGTCCTGCAGGACGACCCCGCTGGTGCCGTTCCCGATCGTGACCGGCCAGAACGCGTTGGAGCGGATCCGGGTGTTCTTCACGACGACGTTGTTGGCCCGGATGGTGAGGCTGCCGTTGATGTCGAGACCGTCGATCACCGCACCGTTCGTCGTGACGGTCAGACTCCCGGAGTCCTCCAGCTCGATGCCGTCGGGCACTCCGGTGTTCGGCGCGCCGGGCCAGCCGGTCGCCGGCGGCGGGGTCGGCGTGCTCGTGGGGGTCGATGTCGGTGTGGATGTCGGCGTGGAGCTCGGAGTGGTCGTCGGCCCGGTCGAGGGTCCCGGCGTCGCGGTGACCGTGACGGTGACAGCCGGTGGCCGGGGCACCGTGCACTCGACCGTGATCTGGGACCCGCCCGGGACCTCGTCGATGCGAGGGGCAGCCGTGCAGGACGCCGTATTCGGATCATCGGCGGAGACCGCCGCAGCAGCGACGGTGGCGGTGATGGCGGCGGTGGCCGCTGCGGCGAGGACTGCGAGCTTCATGCGCATGGGCAGGCAACTTCCGAGAGATCGGGGATTCGGGGGGGTGTGGATCACCACGTCGAGATCGGGATACGGGACGGGGTGACCGTGGCTCTCGCCTCGATACTTGCCCGATGCGGGCCGATGCGGAACGTCTCTACCGCCGACAGATCAGGTCCGGAACGAGTGGGCGCTAGTCCGGTTCCGCGGACACAAGATGGCCGAAAACCACCAGCCGGTCATCGGTGTGGAACAGCTCCGCGCACGTCACCAGCGTGAGCAGCCGTCGCGAACCGGCCAGATCGGTCGCGTGCGCACCGCTGTCGGGGTTGACCGGGTCGGGTGTGGTCACCCAGCCTGCGTCCAGGTCGACGTCGAGCGCATCTCCGTCGGTGTCGAGGACGTAGGTGTACGTCGTGTCCGCCGTCTCGACGACGACGGTGTCACCGGCCCGGAGCTCGGGCAGGTCCCGCAGCGGCTCTCCGTGGGTGATCCGGTGCCCGGCGAGAGCGAAGTTGCCGACGCCACCGGGCGCGGCCGAGTCGTCGAAGATCCCGAACCCTCGCGCGAGCACGTCGTCGCTGGTCCCCAGGTGTGCGGGCACGACGTACTTGTCGCCGAACGCTGGGATCCGCACCAGCGCGACGACGTCGTCGGCGAGCTCGCGGTCGTCCTTCGACGGGGCAGTCTCCGGGTCGGCCCAGACACGTTCGGTCGCCTGCACGATCTGGTGCTGCTCGCGCTTGGACACCCAGGTGGTGCCGTAGAGCTCCCAGCCGACGTACCCGAGGACGGCCACCCCCGCGACGACCAGGGCGATGCCTGTCCCGAGCAGGACCCGTCCCCGCGTTCCCCGTCTGGCCACGGACCCAGTCTGCCCTGGCCATGGTCGCGCCGGGGACGCGGACGATGTCTCGCGCGGCATTCCCATTTTCGGCATATCGGTGCATACAGATGCGCGTCCGTATACCCTCCACTGCATCCAAGAACGAGCGACAAAATCGGGAGTCGCAATGGTTGAGACACGCCGCACATCGGTTAGTGGCGAGTACCTTGTCGAACCTCGGGGAATGCTAGGAATTCGCCATGCACTCACGCGAGCTCACGTCCGCTGACACCGACGCGGCGGCGGACCGGAGCGCGATGCCCGAGTCGGCCGACGACACCGAAGGCGTTGCCGCGACGCCGTCTCCGGTGGCCCCGTGGCCGGTGCCGGCCGTCCGGTCCGCCACTGTCGTCGGCGACGCGCATGACCCTGCCGAGGTCGAGGCCGAGCGCAGCGCGGAGCAGGTCGTCGACATTCTGCGTCGCCAGCAGCGCGGCGAGTCCGACCTCGCCGGTCCGACGGCCGAGCTGCCGGTGAGCCTGGATCGACTGCGTCCGGTGCGCCGGGCCGCGACGATGGATGCCCAAGGGGGGCCGCTGGACTCGGCGGCCGAAGGACAGATCGATCGGATGCGTGGCGGGGGCAGCCCGATGCCTGCCTCGGTCCGCGCCCCCATGGAGTCGGCCTTCGGTGCGAACCTGTCCCAGGTCCGGGTCCATTCCGGAGGCCAGGCGGCGGCTCTCAACGAGCGACTGGGCTCACACGCCTTCACCCTCGGCAACGACATCGTCTTCGGTTCTCAGCTGCCCGACGCGCAGGGCGAGTCAGGCCAGCGGCTGTGGGCGCACGAGCTGACCCATGTCCTCCAGCAACGGTCCGAAGGTGACGTCGGGCGATCGGTGCGGCGGACGACGGACGAGCCGCAGCCGGCGAGCTCGCCGAAGGTCATCCGACGCATGAAGATCATGGGACCGCGAGGCCCCATCCACGTCAACGACTACCACTTCATCGATCGCCTGACCTTGACGAACGCGCCGAAGTCGGGCAAGCACGACGTCGTCATCAAATCGTTCACCGACTTCTCGAATCTTGCGAGCGTCGCCAGCGTGAACGTGGGTCAGAATTTCAAGGCCGGCGGAGTGGACTGGGGCTGGCGCGGCGAGTTCGAGATCTTCCCGATCGCTGACGACAAGAACTGCGTCACCCTGACGGCACTTCAGATCCAGGAGCTCATCTCCCGTGCTCGTGAGGGAGACGTGGACGGGCAGTTCGTGAACCTCGAGCAGGGCAAGGTGACGGAGGCGCTCAAGGGCGTCGAGCAGCAGTCCAAGCCCGAGCTGAAGCTGCCGATCAACACGACCGCGAACGAGCTCAAGAAGCTGCCGCACGTGCGGTTCGCGGAAGGCAGCTGGTGGAGCAAGGCCCTGGGCGAAGGAGGGACCCCGGAAGCGTTCCTGATGGGTCCGAACGGGGCCAAGCGAGAGGGTCCGCATCTGCACATCTTCTTGAAGTGCGACCCGAAGGTGTCCGAGGACGTCGCCGAGCACGACCACCCGTTCGTCATCCAGTCGTACGTCATGACGACGAGCGCGAAGAAGCACTTGGTCCTGGAGGAAGGCGTCGCGGTCGACAGCAAGACCTCGAAGCGACCCGCGCTCCTCACCAAGGAGATAGCCGAGGTCGAAGAGATGACCACGCTGTGTGAAATGCTGAACTGGGCCAGCCTCGACAAGGACGACTCCGACGTCAGCTCCAACAACGAGGAACCGGTCGAGGAGTTCTGGGAAATTGAGGATCGCGCGGTCGACGAGCTGGACCAGAACTGCATCTCGCTCGGAAAGGCATGGGGTGTCCGAAGCGAGGTCCTGAAGTACTTCTTCAAGACCATGGCGAACCTCGGGCCCTCGGTAGTCGCATCGCTCAAGAAGGTCGGCGACCTGGTAGAACACGGTTACGGGGACGACGTCCCGCTTCTGGCGGAGCTGGACAAGGCGGCCGCGGAACATGACATGTCCCCGGACGACGTGATCGCGCTGCTCGACCCCGACACGTATCCGTCGGACACCGAGGAGCTCAAGCTCTTCTACAAGAAGCTGATCACGGACCTGGACCAGTAGCGAAGGCCCCGCGACGACAAGCGCCCTGATCCGCGTCCCCGCGTTCGTGCGAGCACGGCCAGATGACCCGAATTGGCCATTACAGCAGCGCGGACAAGTGCGAGTCTGGTTGCTGACAAGTCGGAAGCGTCGGACCTGAGGTCGTCACGCTCTTCGACGCGGCGAGGGGACGAACTCGCATGATCAACGCAGCGCAGCTGGTCGGCGCCTGGACGCACTCCCACGAGGAGGACCGCGAGGGGCTCGAGATGTGGCGCGCTGCAGACTATCCATTGCCGCCCGCGCGCGGGCGCACCTCGTTCACCTTGTTCCCAGGTCACCGGGCGGCCGTCGGCACCCCGGGCGCGGACGACCGCGGCACGACCAACGACGGCACCTGGTCTCTCACGCAGCGACCTGACGGTGACGTCCTCACCGTCGCACTGCCGCAATGGCAGGCGACATATCTCATTGTGGCCGCAGATCGAGAGCGCCTCGAGCTGCGACCATCCCTGCCCTCCTGACCGGTAGGTGGTCTCGGGGGCCCGGCCGAAAGGTCTGCAATGCCTCCCAGGAAGAGAACCACGGAAAAGATCGACGAGTTTCCCGCGCAGCGCGCCTGCGGCACCGATGAGGTTCACGAGCGGCTCCTCCGCACGGTCCCCGGATATGCCGAGTCCCGAAGTGAGCTCGAGGACCGGACGAGCCGGATCCTGTCCTTCGGCGCTGCTGCCCTCCGCACGGGCTGCACCGAGATCCCAGTTGTCGTCCACGTGCTGTTCCGCAACGCGACGGAGAACATCTCCAACGCCCAGATCGACAGTCAGATCGCGATCCTGAACCACGACTTCCGAGCTACCAACGCCGACCGAACGTCGACGCCAGCGGTCTTCCAGTCGCTCATCGGGGACGCCCGGATCACCTTCAAGCTCGCCACCACAGACCCGGGTGGAAACGCCACCGACGGGATCACGCGGACCTCGACCGCGAACACGTCGTTCAGCTCGGCTGCCGACGACGCCAAGCACACCTCGGCCGGCGGCGAGGATGCCTGGCCGGCCGATCGCTACCTGAACATCTGGACCTGCGGCAACTTGCGCAGTGGATCGGGACAGGCACTCCTGGGCTACGCGCAGTTCCCCGGAGGCCCCGCGAAGACCGACGGCGTGGTGATCCTGCACAGCGCGTTCGGCGACACCGGCACCGCAGCTGCGCCGTTCAACCTCGGCCGGACCGCGACCCACGAGATCGGGCACTGGCTCAACCTGCGGCACATCTGGGGCGACGACGGCACCGGTTGCGCCGGCAGCGACTTCGTCGACGACACGCCGAACCAGGGTGGGGGGAACTTCGGCACGCCGACGTTCCCGCATGTCTCCTGCGGCAACGGGCCCAACGGTGACCTGTTCATGAACTACATGGACTACGTCGACGACGTTGCGATGTTCATGTTCACGCAGGGTCAGGTGGGGCGCATGCAGGCCGCCCTCGACGGCCCCCGCTCCTCCATCGGCACGACGGGGCCGTGCGCCAAGTCGCCGATCAAGGACGGCTCCAAGGATGTCGCGAAGGACCCGATCGACGAGGTCGTGAAGGGATGGCCGCACAAGGAGTTCCCGAAGGATCCGCGCAAGGAGATGGTCAAGGAGTGGCCGAAGGATCCCATCAAGGAGTTCGTGAAGGAGAGGCCAAAGGACTTCGTGAAGGATCCGCCCAAGGAGTACTTCAAGGAGTTCCCCAAGGACCTCTCCGGTGACCTGCCGAAGCAGCTGACGGACCCGGTCAAGTCGATTGGTGCAGAGCTGCCCTGGACTGACCCCGGGCCGATGTATCCGGGCATCTCGCAGGTGCAGCCACCGCAGTTCGGCGTTGAACAGCCGTTCGTCCTCGGCGGTCGTAGCGATCCGTGTGGAGGCTGCGGCGGGACCGCTCCCGTTCCGGGGACCGACCCGACGCTGACCTCGATCCTGCAGCAGCTGGCCGAGATCAACGCGGCACTGATGAGGCTCCTCCAGCGATGATCCTGATCGTCAGCTTTCGCGACAACGCCCATGTCGAGCGGGTCAGAGAACATCTGACCCGCCCGGCTCGGGTCTTCGACCTCGCCGACTTCCCGCGTCGTACCAAGCTCACAGCGCGGTTCGCCGACGGACTACCCAACGAGCTGACGCTCGTGCAGGCTGGCGAGCCTCCGGTGCATGTGCAGGAGGTCGGAGCCATCTGGTATCGCAGAATCCGGCCGATGGATTTCGACCCAGCGCTCACCGACCCCACCGGAAGGTTGTTCGCCTGGTCCGAGAGCAACGAGGCGATCCAAGGGCTCTGGCAGGCGACGGAGTGCTTTTGGATGAACCCGCTCGCCGCTGACGAGGCCGGACAACGCAAGATCCGGCAACTGCAGATCGCCCGCGAGGTAGGGCTGTCAGTCCCGAAGACCTTGATCACCAACGATCCCGCGACGGCGCACGAGTTCATCGCCGAACACCCCGACGGCGTTATCCGGAAGGCCTTCCGCAACATCCCCGAGGCACCGCGGGCAACCGCACTGGTGACACGAGAAGACCTGGCACGCATCGACTCGGTACGGTTCGCTCCGGTGACCTTCCAAGAGTTTGTGCCGGCGGTCCTCGACCTGCGGGTCATCGTGGTCGAGGACACCGTCTTCGCCACCGCTATCCGATCGCAACCCGAGTACCAGGCCGACTATCGGGACGGCATCGGCTCGGCAGAGTTCTCGACCTACCAACTCCCAGACCCGGTCGAATCCGCGCTCCTCGATCTCCACAAACGACTCGGGCTGGTCTACGGAGCCTCCGATTTTCGCGTGACACCTGATGGTGAGCACGTGTTCCTCGAGGTCAACCCGGGCGGCGAGTACCTCTTTGCGAGTGAGCGAACGGGTCAACCCGTCCCGCAGGCGATAGCGGCATGCCTTGACCGGCATGACCGGGTGCCTGGTTGAGAGCGGCGCTACCCGACGTCGTACGGGGTGGCTCCGGCGGCAAGGCGTGGCGACAGCCGACCGGGAGAACGAAGAAACCCCTGACCTTGCGTCTCCGCAGGGTCAGGGGCACCGTTCGCTGGTGGGCGATACTGGGTTTGAACCAGTGACCTCTTCCGTGTCAAGGAAGCGCGCTACCGCTGCGCCAATCGCCCAGGTCTTGAGTTGTTGAGAAAGACTGCATGGAGGTGGGTACGGGATTTGAACCCGTGTACACGGATTTGCAGTCCGTTGCCTCGCCTCTCGGCCAACCCACCATAGAGGTCAAACCAGAGAGAGACCTCTCCGAGCGGACAACGAGACTCGAACTCGCGACCTCAACCTTGGCAAGGTTGCGCTCTACCAACTGAGCTATGTCCGCCTGCGCCTTCGACCGGTCTCCCGGTCTGGGTGCGTGAGAACAGTAGCCGATGCCCTAGGCCATGCAAAATCCGGTCCACCCCGGCGCGTTGCCGGCCGTTTGCCGCTCGTTCCGGCGTCCTAGGGTGGCGTCATGCGCGCGTGGATCAACGGTGACCTTCTCCCGGACGCGACCGCAGCCGCGGTCTCCGTCACCGACCACGGGCTCACCGTCGGCGACGGTGTGTTCGAGGCGATCAAGGTCGTCGACGGCCTGCCGTTCGCCCTGGACCGGCACCTGGCTCGCCTGCACCGCTCGGCGGCGGGCCTGGGGCTGGACGGGGTCGACGACGACGCCGTACGCGGGGGGATCGCCGCCGTGCTCGACGGGGCGCATCTGCCGCTCGGCCGGATCCGGATCACCGTGACCGGGGGGCCGGCACCGATGGGGTCGGGCCGCGGCGACGCCGCGCCGACGGTGATCGTGGTGGCGGACGCGATGAGCCCGTGGCCCGCGACCACCGCGGTCGCGACGGTCCCGTGGCCGCGCAACGAGCGGGGGGCGCTGGCCGGCCTCAAGACCACGTCGTACGCCGAGAACGTGGTCGCACTGGCGGCCGCGCAGCGTGCCGGCGCCACCGAGGCGGTCTTCGCGAACCTCGCCGGCCACCTGTGCGAGGGCACCGGCTCCAACGTCTTCTACGTCGTGGACGGCGAGCTGCGGACCCCGACGCTGGCGAGCGGGTGCTTGGCCGGAGTCACCAGGGCGCTGATCCTGGAGTGGTACGGCGGTCGCGAGGTCGACGAGCCGATCGAGGTCGTGGAGCGGGCGAGCGAGGTGTTCCTGGCCTCGACGACCCGCGACGTACAGGCGGTGGCGAGCTGGGACGGGCGCGAGCTGGTCGCTCCAGGGCCGGTGACCTCAGCGGTCGCCGCACGCTGGCGAGAGCGCGAGCCGGAGCTGTTGGGGCCGGTCGGCTAGGCCTCGGAGCCGGTGAGCGCCTCGACCAGGCGGTCGAGGTCGATCGACTCGCTGCCCTCGGGGACGACGGCGAGGGTGTGTGCGAGGAACGAGCCGAGGTCGCGCGTCGGCAGCTGGGCGACCAGCCGCCCGTGCGGCGAGCAGAGCTCGAGGACCACCGCGGCCCGCCCGTACTCGTCGATGCTCGGCGAGAGCTGGACGTCGCCCTCGCCGGCCGGGTCGGTCAGGCCCTCGAGCAGCAGGTCACGGCCGATCAGCCAGCGGACGGTCTCGGTCGCCTTCCCGAAGCTGACCTCGACCGCCCACGGGTCGGCGGGGTCGTAGCCGAGGACAGCCGGGAGGTCGACGCTGCGGCCGCGGAAGTCGAGGCACTGGAGCGCGACGGGCTGGGTGAGGGTCCGCGAGATCGGCTGCTGGGTCACGAAGAGGAGACGCGGGACCCGCCCGGTCGTGACGCCGGACCGGCCGCCCCGAATGTGAACCACGAGCGTCGGTAGGCTAGAGTCTGCGACCGCAACAGGGGGCGATTGGCGCAGTGGTAGCGCGCTTCGTTCACACCGAAGAGGTCACTGGTTCGAACCCAGTATCGCCCACCAGATCGAGGCCGCACGCAGAGCGTGCGGCCTCGCTTCATTTGGCACGGTGGTAGCGCGGCTCGGTGACGTCGCTACGGCTGGTAGTTCTTCTCCCTCTTCTTCGAGATGTAGATGAGGTGGGGGATCGAGGCCGCGGCAAACAGCAGGCACAGGCTGGTCACGATCCAGCGAGCCGCTGGCGTCCCAGGATCGTGGGACCAGATCTGAGTGAGCGCGAACACGTTGAACGCCACGGGGGCGCCGAGCAGCACGAGGAACCGAGCGATGACGGACACTCGAAGAAGCGCGGACACGCCGTAGGGGATGGCCGAGTCCATCAGGACGGACGCCACGTCCGCAATGCCGCCGATGGGTCTGACGAAGAGCTCGAAATCGTTGTCATACATCCCCGGCCAGTAGTGCTGGGCGAGCCTGTCGTGCACTTCCTGGAGCCTGAATGCGATGGCGGCGTTGACGAACGTGGTGAAGCTCAAGTACGCGATGAGAACCGGAACGCCCAAGCTGATCCAGTCGAAGTCGGCAAACGTCAGGCCCAGGAGGGAGATTTCACTCGTTCCTCCCGTCTCTACCAGGACGAACGTCATCGCCAGCACGCCGATGTAGAAGACGGTCCGTCGCAACGATGCCTCGGCGGCTTCCCATCTGTCGCGGACATCGCGCCAGAACTCGCGAATCATCTCGCCGTTCTGGTCCAGCGGCCCCAGTGCCGCCTCGAAAGGGATTCCCATTTCGCCAGCATGCACCAAACCGAGTTCGGGCCCTCCGAAGCCAGCCCGTGATCCTCAGTCCAGGGCGATCGTCAGGTATCGACTGTGCGGGTCGAGCGTGTAGTCGCCGAAGGGCTCGCAGTCGACGAAGCCGTGCCGGAGGTAGAGCCGGTGCGCTGCGGCGAAGTAGTCCTGGGTGCCGGTCTCCAGGCTGACTCGGCCCATCCCGCGCGCCCTCGCCTCGGCGAGCAGCCAGGCCAGGACCGACGCTGCGATCCCGCGTCCGCGGGCGGCGTCCGTCGTACGCATCGACTTCACCTCGCCGTGGTCGGCGGACAGCTCCTTGAGCGCGCCGCAGCCGAGCAGCTCGTCGCCGTCGCGGGCGGTGACGAAGACGATCCGCGGGTCGGCCAGCGCGTCGACGTCGAGCGCGTGGATGCTCTCCGGGGGAGAGGTGGCGCGCATGTCGTCGAGGTGCTCGAGCAGCAGCGCCACGACGTCGTCGCGGCGGGGGTCGTCGGGCTTCACGTTCACGGCGAGAGGGTACGGCGGGCCCCGACCCGAACTGCCGCGCGGGTCACCCCGGCTCCTCGCTACGATCGACGGAGCCCGGGAGCGACCGGGCACACCGTGCGAACAAGGAGAAAACCGTGTCCGACCTCAAGATCGTCCTCGCCCACGCAGACGCGCGTGAGGACCGGTCGGTCACGACGGGCACCAAGGCCTGGGAGCTGTACGCCGACGACACCTCTGTCATCGCCGCGCGGGTGAACGGCGAGCTGAAGGACCTGGCCTACGAGCTCCAGGACGGCGACGTGGTCGAGGGCGTGGCGATCGACAGCAAGGACGGCCACGACATCCTGCGGCACTCGACCGCCCACGTGATGGCCCAGGCGGTGCAGCAGCTATACCCGGACACCAAGCTCGGCATCGGCCCGCCGGTGCAGGACGGCTTCTACTACGACTTCGACGTCGAGACCCCGTTCGTGCCCGAGGACCTCGCGAAGATCGAGACCGCGATGCGCAAGATCATCAAGGAAGGTCAGCGCTTCGAGCGCCGGGTCATCAGCGACCACGACGCGATCGGCGAGCTCAAGGACGAGCCGTACAAGATCGAGCTGATCGGGCTCAAGGGCTCGGGTAAGTCCGACGATGCAGCCGAGGGGGCCAGCGTCGAGGTCGGCGCCGGCGAGCTCACCATCTACGACAACGTACGGCGCAACGGCGACGTCGCGTGGAGCGACCTGTGCCGTGGCCCGCACCTGCCCACGACCAAGCGCATCCCGGCGTTCAAGCTGATGCGCAGCGCGGCGGCGTACTGGCGCGGCGACGAGAAGAACAAGATGCTGCAGCGCATCTACGGCACCGCCTGGGAGTCCAAGGAGGCGCTCGACGAGCACCTGCACCGGCTGGAGGAGGCCGAGCGCCGCGACCACCGCAAGCTCGGCCGCGACCTGGACCTCTTCAGCTTCCCGGACGAGATCGGCTCGGGCCTCGTGGTCTTCCACCCCAAGGGCGGGGTGATCAAGCGGGAGATGGAGGACTACGTCCGCCAGAGGCACATCGAGGAGGGCTTCTCGTACGTCGGCACGCCGCACATCACCAAGGACCAGCTCTTCTACACCTCGGGGCACATGCCGTACTACGCGGACACCATGTTCCCGCCCATGGAGTTCGAGGGCTCGA
>Ga0190274_10000034_pt1 | contig 137257 bp, 92 predicted proteins | sample Popmic531T_FD_133002 | JGI IMG/M metagenome (GOLD analysis project Ga0190274, IMG submission 133002) | Populus adjacent soil microbial communities from riparian zone of Yellowstone River, Montana, USA - 531 T | ecosystem: Environmental > Terrestrial > Soil > Riparian zone | place: USA: Montana...
CTGGACGTCGCCGCTTTCGAGCGGGCCTGGCGGCGCGTGGTCGACCGTCACGACGCGCTGCGCACGGGCTTTCACTGGGAGGGGCTGGAAAAGCCCATGCAGGTCGTCGAGCGCGAGGTCGACCTGCGCATCCGGCGCGAGTCGTGGCGCGGCCTGGGGGAGGTGGAGCAGGAGGCGCGGCTGCGGGAGATCCTCGACACGGACCGGGAGACCGGGTTCGATCTGGGTGAGCCGCCACTGATGCGCCTGGCCCTGTTCGAGCTGGCTGCGGGGTCCTGGCACCTCGTCTGGAGCCTGCACCACCTGGTGGTGGACGGCTGGTCGCTGGCCCTCCTGCTCAACGAGCTGTTCACCTGTTACGCCGCATACGCCGCCGGCCGCGAGCCGTCGCTGCCTGCGCCGCGCTCCTACGGCGATTACATCGCCTGGCTGCAACGGCAGGACGCGGTGGAGGCCGAGGCGTTCTGGCGCCGGAGTCTCGCCGGGATTTCGGCTCCGACCCTGATCGCCGGAGGCGACGGCCGCGGAGCAGCCGGCTTCCGGCAGGCGCAGCACCGCACGGCGTGTCTGACCACGGAGGAGACCGCGGCTCTGCGCGAGCTGGCGCGGCGGCAGCGGCTGACGCTCAACACCTTGCTGCAAGGAGCCTGGTCGCTCGTGCTGGCGCAGGCGACCGGCGGCAGCGAGGTTGTTTTCGGGAGCACGGTGGCTGGCCGGCCCGGGGACCTCCCCGGCGCGGACACGATGGTCGGGCTGTTCATCAATACGCTGCCGGTGCTGGTGGAGGTGGACCCGGAGCGCCCCCTGGTGCCCTGGCTGGCCGAGCTCCAGGAGAGGCAGTCCGAGGCGCGGCGCTACGAGCACGCGCCGCTCTACGAGGTCCAGACCTGGAGCGGCCTGCCGGCAGGCTCCCCTCTGTTCGACAACATCCTGGTGGTCGAGAGAGCGCCTCTGGACGGCTCGCTGGCCGCGCAGGTGCCGGACCTCGCGATCTCGCAGGTGACCACGAACGAGCTGACCAGCTATCCGCTCAACGTGGTGGTCGTCCCTCGGGCCGAGCTGTCGCTGGAGCTGATCTACGACACCGGCCGGTTCGACGAAGGCGCGGCGATCGGACTGCTGGAGCGCCTGGCGGGCGCGCTGCGGGCCTTCGTGGCCGCTCCGGACCGCCGGCTGGGCGAGGTGCCGCTGCTGCTGGAAACGGAGCGGCAGCAGGTGCTGGTGGAGTGGAACGACACGACGACCGGCTATCCGCGGGAGGCGAGCGTCCCTGAGCTGTTCGCCGCGGTGGCCGCGGTCTCCCCGGAGGCTCCTGCGCTGATCGAGGGCGCGGAGGTGTGGAGCTACCGGCGCCTGAATGACGAGTCGGACCGGCTCGCGTGGCAGCTGGCGGCGGACGGGGTGAAGCCTGGTGCGCGGGTGGGGGTCGCGATGGAGCGCTCGGCCGACCTGGTGGTGGCTTTCCTGGCGGTGCTCAAGGCGGGAGCGGCCTACGTGCCGCTCGATCCCGGATACCCGGATGACCGCCTCGCCTTCATGCTCGCGGACACCGGCGCGGCGGTCGTGCTGGCGCACGCGGCCACACGCCAGCGGATGACGGTGCTGGGGCTCTGCATGGACATCAAGGACTGCAAGGACTCCAAGGGCGCAATTCCCTTGGTGTCCTTGCAGTCTTTGGAGTCCTTGGGAGGGGGCCGCCCCCAGCTCGCCTACGTCATCTACACCTCCGGCTCCACCGGCCAGCCCAAGGGCGTGGCCGTGCCGCACCAGGCCATCGTACGGCTGGTGCGGGAGACCGACTACACGCAGCTCGGCCCGGGCGACCGCGTCGCCCACCTTTCCAACACCAGCTTCGACGCGGCTACCTTTGAGGTCTGGGGAGCGCTGCTCAACGGCGCCACCGTTGTAGTGGTGCCACGCGAGGTGGCGCTGGCGCCTGCCGGGCTGGCGGCGCTGCTCCGGCGGGAGCGGGTGACGGCGCTCTTCCTGACCACGGCGTTGTTCAACCAGATGGTGCGCGAGGCGCCGGGCGCTTTCGACACGCTGCGCTGGGTGCTGTTCGGCGGCGAGGCGGTCGATCCGGGCCTGGTGGCGCGGGCGCTGGAGCAGGCCGGCCCGGAACAGCTGCTCCACGTCTACGGCCCGACGGAGAGCACGACCTACGCCACCTGGCACCGGGTGCGCGAGGTGGCCGAGGGTGCCGTCACGGTCCCGATCGGCCTCCCCCTGGCGAACACGACCGCCTGCGTGCTCGACCGCTGGGGCCAGCCGGTCCCGCCGGGCGTCGCGGGGGAGCTCTTCATCGGCGGCGACGGGCTGGCCTGGGGCTATTGGAACCGGCCGGAGCTGACCGCGGAGCGTTTCGTGCCGGACCCTGGGGTCAGGGGCGGCCGGCTCTACCGCACGGGCGATTTAGTACGCCAGCAGCCGGCTGGCCCGATCGAGTTCCTCGGCCGCCTCGACAGTCAGGTCAAGATCCGCGGGTTCCGCATCGAGCCGGGGGAGATCGAGGCGGTCCTCCTCCGCCATCCCGAGGTGCGGGACGCCGTCGTGCTCGCCCGCGAGGAGGTCGCGGGAGGGCGCCGTCTCGTCGCGTGGGTGGTGCTAAATCGGACCGATCGGACCGATCCGACTGATCCAAAGGCAACTCTCGCCGCCTGGCTCCGCGACAGGCTGCCCGACTACATGGTGCCCACGGCCTGGGGGTTCCTCCCGGCGCTGCCGCTGACGCCGAACGGCAAGGTGGACCGGAAAGTCTTACCGGCGCCGGAGAGGGAGCTGGGGGAAGAGCAGGGCTACGCGCCGCTGGCGGATCCGGTGGAGGAGCTGCTGGCCGGGATCTGGGCCGAGGTCCTGGGGCTCGACCGAGTGGGCGCTCACGAGGATTTCTTCGCCCTGGGAGGACACTCTCTGCTGGCTACCCAGGTGGCGTCGCGCATCCGCGGCGTGCTCGGCGTGGAGCTGCCGTTGCGCAGCGTGTTCGAGGAGCCGACGGTGGCGGGGCTGGCCCGCGTCGTGCGGCAGGGGCTGGAAGGCGAGGATCTCGCGCCGCCGATCGTCCGCTTACCGCGCGATCCCGCGCTCGACCTGCCGCTCTCCTTCGCCCAGCAGCGCCTGTGGTTCATCGACCGCCTCGACCCGGGCAACCCGGGTTACAACATCCCGGCGGCCATGCGCCTCGACGGCACGCTGTCCGTCCCCCGGCTGGAGCGGGTCTTCGCCGAGGTGGTGCACCGGCACGAGGTGCTGCGCACCACGTTCGCCTCGCGCGATGGCCGGCCGGTGCAGGTGATTCATCCGGCGACGGCTTTCGAGCTGCCGGTGGTGGATCTCGCTGGCCTGCCCGCCGCGGCGCGCGAGGCCCTGGCCCGCCGGCTGACCGTGGGGGAGTCGCTGCGACCATTCGATCTGGAGCGCGGCCCGCTGCTGCGGATCACCCTGCTGCGGCTGGACGCGCGCGAGCACCTGCTGCTGCTCACCCTGCACCACATCGTGTCCGACGGCTGGTCCATGGGCGTGTTGGTGCGGGAGCTCCTGGACCTCTACCGCGGCCGCCTCCTGCCGGAGCTGCCGGTCCAGTACGCCGACTTCGCGGCCTGGCAGCGGCAGTGGCTGGCCGGCGATGTCCTCGAACGCCAGCTCGCCTGGTGGCGCGAGCAGCTCGACGGGACCTCAGGAGTGCTGGAGCTGCCGGCCGATTTTGCAAGGCCTTTGGAGGCGAGCCTGCGCGGCGGCGAGCACCTTTTCGCGCTGGATGGAAAGCTGTCGCGCCGCATCCAGGAGCTCGGCCGGCGCGAAGGGGCCACCCCGTTCATGATCCTGGCGGCGGCTCTCCTCGCGCTGCTCTCCCGGCTCTCCGGACAGAAGGACTTGAACCTGGGCGCGCCGATCGCCAATCGGAACCGCATCGAGACCGAGGGGCTGATCGGGTTCTTCGTCAACACCCTGGTCGTGCGGGCGGACGTGGGGCGGGCCGAGGTCTTCCTGGACCTGCTGTTCCAGGTGCGGGAAACGAGCCTCGGAGCCTATGCGCACCAGGATCTTCCCTTCGAGAAGCTGGTGGACGAGGTGCAGCCGGAGCGCGACCTGTCGCGCTCGCCCCTGGTGCAGGTGGCGCTGGCGGTCAACAACGCGCCGATCTCCCGGGCGGACCTGGAAGATCTGCGGCTCGTTCCGGAGCCTCCGCCTTCCCAGGTGGCCAAGTTCGACCTGGCCTTCATCTTCAACGAGACGGAGGAGGGTTTCCTCGCCGGATCGCTCCAATACGCCACGGACCTGTACGACCCGACGACGGCGGCGCGGCTGACCCGGCAGCTCGCCACGTTCCTGGACGTGCTCACCGCTGAGACGGAGCAGCCGCTGGCCGACTTGTCGCCGTTGACCGCGGAAGAGCGGCACCAGATCCTCGTCGAGTGGAACGACACGGCGGACGGGGATCGCCCCGGCCTGCTGATCCATCAGCTCTTCGAAGCGCAGGCCGATGCGCGGCCGGAGGCCCTGGCGGCGGTCTGCGAAGAGCGGTCGTGGAGCTACGCCGAGCTCGAAGCGCGGGCCAACCGCCTGGCGCATTTCCTGGAGGGCCTCAGGGGTCGGGGGGGGCCCGCGGGAGTCTGGATGGAGCGCTCGCTCCCGATGCTTGCCGCCGTGCTGGGCACCCTCAAGGCCGGAGGCACCTACGTGCCCCTGGACGCGGGCTGGCCGGCCGACCGAGTGGAGACGATCCTGGCCAACACGGGCGCGCCGGTGATCGTGGTCGACCGGACGACCCTGCCGGCCGTGGAGAAGATCCGCTGGCGGTTGCCGTGCCTCAGGGATGTCATCTGCCTGGACGTCGAGGCTCCCGAGGTCGAGCCGGAGCGCATGGATGCCGCGAGCGTCCGCTCCCTGTTCGACTTCGTGGCCGAGCAGGCGACGGACCGCGCAACCGCCGGCGGTTTTGTCCACCGCGACACCGGCCTGCCGTTCAGCGAGGGCGAGGTGGACGAGTACCGGGATCGGGTGTTGTCGCTGGCGGCCCCTTGGTTGCGGCCGGACGCACGGGTGCTGGAGGTGGGCAGCGGCTCCGGTCTGATCCTCTGGGAGATGGTGCGGCGGGTGGCGCGCTGCGTGGGTCTCGATCCCTCGGAACGGACCCAGGAGCGCAACCGCGAGCACGCTCGCGCGGAGGGGATCGGCAATGTCGAGCTGCCGGTCGGCTTCGCCCATGAGATCGCCGAGCGGTTCGCCCCCGGCTCGTTCGACCTGGTCGTGCTCGCGAGCACGGTGCAGTTCTTCCCCGGGCCGCGCTACCTGGAGAAGGTGGTGGCCGACGCCCTGCGCCTGCTCGCTCCGGGAGGCGCGCTCCTCGCCGCCGACGTGATCGATGCGCGGGTCGAGCCGGGCACGGACAAGCTGGCGCTCGACGAGGAGATGTTCCACGACCTGGGGACAGCGGAGATCCATCACCGCGCTGATAGCAGGGGGGGCTTCGCCAACGAGCTGGGCGAACGCTACGACGTGATCCTCCGTCCGGGCCTCCCTCCGGGACAACCGCGGCGGCGGAAGCGGACCTGGACGGGCTGGCACGTGGCGCGCGCGTCCTCCCTCCGGCCCGTGCCCGCGGGTTCTCCGATCGACATCGCCTACGTCATCCGCACCTCCGGCTCGACCGGGACGCCCAAGGGCATCGCGGTGCAGCATGCGCCGGCGGTGGGCCTGATCCGCTGGGTCAACCGGACGTTCGGGATGGGGCCGGCGGATCGCCTGCTTTTTATCACCTCGCTCTGTTTCGACCTGTCGGTCTACGACGTCTTCGGCACCCTGGCGGCGGGCGGCACGGTGCACGTGGCCTCCGAAGCGGCGCTGCGCGAGCCGGCGGAGCTGGTGCGGCTGCTGCGCGAGGAGCCGGTCACGATCTGGGATTCGGCGCCGGCCGCCCTCCAGCAGCTCGCTCCATTGCTCCCTCAGGGAGAAGAGCGCCCACTGCGTCTCGTGATGCTCTCGGGCGACTGGATCCCGGTGACCCTGCCGGACCAGGTGCGCGCGGCGTTTCCAGGAACGAGGGTGATGAGCCTGGGCGGCGCGACCGAGGCCACGGTGTGGTCCAACTGGTACCCGGTCGGAGCGGTGGACCCGCGCTGGCCGAGCATCCCCTACGGCCGGCCCATTGCCAACGCGCGCTACCACGTGCTGGATGAGGGGCTGCTGCCGTGCCCCATCGGCATCCCCGGCGACCTCTACATCGGCGGGTCGTGTCTCTCTGTGGGCTACGCCGGCCAGCCGGACCTCACTGCCGTCTCCTTCCTCCCCGATCCGTTCGCCGCGGAGCCCGGAGCGCGCCTGTATCGCACCGGCGACCGCTCGCGCTTCTTCCGCGACGGCAACCTGGAGTTCCTCGGCCGGATCGACCAGCAGGTCAAGGTCCGCGGCTACCGCATCGAGCTGGGGGAGATCGAGGTGGCCCTGCTGAGCCACCCTGCCGTGCAGGAGTGCGTGGTGGTGGTGCGCGACGAACGGCTGGTCGCCTACGTCGTCCTCGATCTGGCCGATCGGACCGATCCGACTGATCGGTCGGATCTAAAAACCCTCCTCGCCGCCTGGCTCCGCGACAGGCTGCCCCAGTACATGCTCCCCTCGGCCTTCGTGCTGCTCGACGCCATGCCGGTGACCCCCAACGGCAAGCTCGACCGCAAGGCGCTGCCCGAGCCGCGGGACGAGAGCGAGGGGGCCGGCGCGGAGCCCCGCACGCCGGTGGAAGAGCTGCTCGCGGGGATCTGGCAGGAGGTCCTGGGGCGCGAGCGTGTAGGAGTCGACGAGAGCTTCTTCGATCTGGGCGGGCACTCACTCCTCGTCATGCAGCTCCTGGCCCGCCTGCGCAGCGTCTTCGGCGTGGACCTGCCGGTCCGGCGGATCTTCGAAGCGCCGACCGTGGCGGCGTGTGCCCGCGTGGTCGAGGAGGAGCTCCGCGGTGGAGCGCTCGTACCGCCGCCCGTGACGCCGGTCCCGCACCAGGACGGTGCGCCGCTTTCTTCGGCGCAGAACCGCCTGTGGTTCGAGCATCAGCTCGCTCCGGACAGCGCGGCCTACAACGTCCCTCTGTCGTTCCGGATCGACGGCCCGGTGCGCGTCTCCGCGCTCGTTGCCAGCCTGCGCGAGGTCGTCCGCCGGCACGAGGCGCTGCGGACCACCTTCCAGGTGATCGACGGCCGGGCGCTCCAGGTCGCCGGGCCTCCGCCGGACGCGGTCCTCCTCCAGGCCGACCTGACCGCTCTGCCGCCGCACCGGCGCGAGGAGGAGGTGGCCCGCCTGGCGCGTTGGATCGGCGATACCCCCTTCGACCTGACGCGGGGACCCGTCTTCCGCGCCCTGCACGCGGGGCTGACGGCGGAGAGCTGGCGGCTGCTGCTCACCCTCCATCACATCGCCCTGGACGGCTGGTCCGGCAACGTCCTGGCTCGCGAGCTGGTCGCGGGCTACCAGGCGTTCGCGCAGGGTCGGATCCCGCTCCTGCCCGAGCTGCCGGTCCAGTTCGCGGACTTCGCCCGGTGGGAGCGCGGCTGGATGCAGGGGGAGGTGCTCGCTGAGCATCAGCGCTACTGGCTGGGGCAGCTCGAAGGGCTCCGGGAGACGCCGGAGATACCGGGCGACCGGCCGCTTCCCGTGGTGCCGACCTGGCGCGCCGGCTGGTCGTCCCTGCGCGTCGACGCGGAGCTCACCGGGGCGTTGCGGGAGCTGGGCCGCGCCGAGGGAGCCACCCTCTTCATGACGCTTCTGGCGGCCTTCGACGCTCTGGTCCATCTCCACACCGGCGCCGAGGACATCGTCATCGGCGCCGCCGGGGCGAACCGCATCCGCCCCGAGGTGGAGCCGCTGATCGGCTGCTTCCTCAACTTGCTGGTGTTGCGCACGAACGTCTCCGGCCGGCCGACGTTCCGCGAGATCCTCGCCCGGGCCCGGGAGACCGCCCTCGGCGCCTACGCTCATCAGGGATTCCCCTTCGACTGGCTGATGGAGGCGTGGCAGCGCGGCCGCGCCGACCGCGACACGCGCATCTTCCACATGCTCTTCGAGATGCAGGGGGGCTTCACGCCCGCCGCGACGCCGGATGGCCTGACCTTCACCTGGCTTCCATTCCACCCCGGCGTGGTCAAGTACGACCTGACGGTCTACCTGCGCGAAGAGGACGGCGGGCTGGGGGGAGACGTCGCCTACAACACCGATCGCTTCAGCCTCGCCTGGATCGCGGGGCTCCTGGCGGACTTCCGGCTCGTCCTGGAGGCGATGGTCCGCGATCCCGACCGCAGGGTCGCGGGAGGCATCGATCTCACCGGCTCCGCCGAGCTGCGCGCCGAGCTGGCGAGAGACCTGTCACTCGGTTGTCCGCCGTACGAGAACATCCGGCACTGGGTGCGCCGCTCCGCCGCCGTCCATGCCGAGCGGATCGCGATCGAGCAGGGAGACGCGACGCTCACCTACCGCGAGCTGGAAGCGCGGGCGAGCGCCTGCACAAACCTCCTGTTGCGCCGGGGACTGCTCCGGGGCTCGGTGGTGGGGGTCCTGACGTTCTCCTCCAGCCGGCTGGCGACCGCCCTGCTGGGCATCCTGGAAGCCGGAGGGATCTTCCTGCCGCTCGATCCGCGCGTCCCGGCGAGGCGGCTCGCGGCCCTGGTGGAGGAGGCGTCCCCACGCTGGTTCCTGGTCGATCCCGAGCTCGCCGGCCTGGCGTCGGTGATCACTCCGAAGAAGACGGCTCTGCGCGTCCTCGGCTTCGACGACCTCGAAAGTGCCGTGGACGATCGTTCTGAAACCGTGGCGCGGCCCGAGCTGAGCGGCGACGATCCCTGCTACATCTACTTCACCTCCGGGTCGACTGGACGGCCGAAAGGGGTGACCGGACGGCTGAAGGGGATCGATCACTTCGTCCGCTGGGAGATCGAGACGTTCGATCTTGGCCACGGAGCCCGGGTGAGCCAAATTGCGGCTCCGTCGTTCGACGCGTTCCTGCGCGATACGTTCGTCCCGCTCTGCACCGGCGGAACGATGTGCGTGCCCCCGGACCGCGCGCTCCTCGCGGACGCGGAATGGCTGGCCGATTGGATCGATCAGCAGCGGATCGAGCTGATCCATTGCGTTCCGTCGCTGTTCCGCACGTTGCTTGGTGTCGAGCTGACGCCCGAGCGATTCGCCGCCCTGCGCTATGTCTTGATGGCAGGCGAGCCTCTCCTCCCCGCCGACGTGCAGCGCTGGACCGCGGCCTTTGGTAGACGGATCGAGCTGGTGAATCTCTACGGCAACTCCGAGACCACGATGGCGAAGTTCCTGTACCGCGTGCGGCCGGAGGACGCGGAGCGCCGCATGATCCCGGCCGGCCGGCCGATGCGCGGGGCGCAGGGTTTCATCCTCGACGCCCTGGGGGCCTTCCGGCCGGCGGGAGCGGTCGGCGAGATCCTCATCCGGACTCCCTTCCGGTCGCTGGGCTATTACAACCACCCTGAGGAGACGAACCGATCCTTTGTGCCCAACCCGCTGCATGACGATCCAAACGACCTCCTCTACCGGAGCGGAGACCTGGGCCGCATCCTGGAAGACGGCAACTTCGAGTTCCTGGGGCGCAAGGACCAGCAGGTGAAGATCCGCGGCGTCCGGGTCGAGCTGGAGGAGGTCGAGGGGGTCCTGTCGCGCCACGAGGACGTGCGGGAGGCGGCGGTCGTGGAGCAGCCGGACGCGACGGGCGGCTTCCTCCTGGCGAGCTTCGTGGTGCTCCGACCCGGCGGCGACGTCGCGCCGCTGCGCGGCTACCTGGCCGAGCGCCTGCCGGACGCTATGGTCCCCTCGCGGTTCTTCGCGGTGGAGAAGCTGCCGCGCTCGATGAACGGCAAGATCGATCGCGGCGCCCTGCGCGCGATGGCCGAGGAATGGAGCGGAGCCGAGGCGGAGCACGTGGCGCCCCGCAACGAGCTGGAGGAGATGGTCGCCGGCCTGTTCTCCCGCCTCCTGGGCGTCGCGCGGGTCGGCGCCCACGACAACTTCTTCCAGCTCGGCGGCCACTCCCTGCTCGCCACGCAGCTCGTGGCGCGCGTCCGCCACGCCCTCGACCTGGAGGTGCCGCTGCGCAGCCTGCTGCAACAGCCCACCGTGGCCGGCCTGGCACGCGAGATCGAAGCGCTGCGCCGGGCCGCGACCGGCGCTCTGGAGGTGCCGCCGCTGGTCCCCGTCCCGCGCGGCGCGGACCTCCCGCTCTCCTTCGCGCAGCAGACGCTCTGGTTCCTCAGCCAGCTGGAGCCCGGCAGCCCCGCCTACAACATGCCGTTCGGTCTGCGCTTGAGCGGCCGATTGGATGTAAGCGCTCTCCGCGGGACTTTCCTTGCCATCGTGCGCCGGCACGAGTCGCTTCGCACGGTCTTCCGCTCCGCCGGCGGCGTGCCGCGCCAGGTTGTCCTGCCCGCCGGGGCCGCCGAGCTACCGGTGATCGATCTCTCGGCCCTGCCTCCCACGGAACGGGATTCCCAACTGAGCGCCGAAGCGGCCGCCGCGTTCTGGCGCCCGTTCGACCTGGAGCGCGGTCCGCTGGTGCGGGCGCAGCTCTTCCGGCTCGCCGCCGACGAGCATGCGGTCGTCTTCTGCCTGCATCACATCGTCAGCGACGCCTGGTCCATGGGCATCCTGGTCCGCGAGATCACGGTGCTGTACGGCGCCGCGATCGAGGGGCAGGGGAGCCCTCTGCCGCCGCTCCCCGTGCAGTACGCCGACTTCGCGTCGTGGCAGCGGAGCTGGCTCCAGGGCGAGGCCCTGGAGCGGCAGATCGATTTCTGGAAACAGAGCCTGGCCGGCGCCGAGCCGCTCGCGCTGCCCATCGACCGCTCCGCCGCGCGGAGCTCCAGCTCCTGGCGTCCGGGCCAACATTGGTTTTCCTTGCCGCCGGACCTGACGGCGCGGCTGAAGGAGCTGGCCCAGGGCAACGAAGCCACGCTCTTCATGGTGACGCTGGCCGCTCTCAAGACGCTGCTCCTCCGCGTCAGCGGCCAGCGCGACCTGAGCATCGGCATTCCCATCGCGAACCGGACCCGCATGGAGCTGGAGGGTTTGATCGGGTTTTTCGTCAACACCCTGGTCCTGCGGACCGAGATCGCCCGCGAGGCGACGTTCCCGGATCTTCTCCGGCAGGTGCGGACGGTCTCCCTGGACGCTCAGGCGCACCAGGATCTCCCGTTCGAAAAGCTCATCGAGGAGCTCGATCCCGAGAGAAACCTGGACGAGACGCCGCTCTTCCGGGTGATGTTCGACCTCGCGGTCAATCCGCTGCCGGAGATCCAATTCCCCGGGCTGCGTCTCGCGCCGCTGGCCGCGGGAGGCGGAGAGGCCAAGTTCGACCTGCTGCTCAACCTGCGGCACGACGGCAGCGCCCTCCAGGGCTATGTCGAATACAGGTCTGTGCTGTTCGAGCCCACCACGATCCAGCGCTTCGCCGGGTATTTCGTCGCGATCCTCGACTCCGCGGTCACCGCGCCGGGGTGGCGTCTCGCGGAGATCCCGATGGTGAGCGCGGCCGAGCGCCACCAGGTCGTGGTCGAGCGCAATGAGCGCCGGCGCGACCTGCCCGTCACCGCGTTCTTCCCCGAGATGTTCGCTGCCCAGGTGCGGCGCGATCCGGAGGCGGCCGCGATCCTCTATGACCAGGGGAGCGACCTGGGGCGCGTCAGCTACGGCGAGTTGGCGGACCGGGCCCGCCGGCTCGCCCGGTGGCTGGCGGGGCAGGGCGTCGGTCCCGGCGTGATGGTAGGCCTCTGCATGGACCGCACGCCGTATCTGACCGAGGGGATCCTCGGGATTCTCCTGTCCGGAGGCGGGTATCTGCCGCTGGAGCCGGACCTCCCCGGCGAGCGCATGGAGCTCATGCTACGGGACTCCGGAGCCCGCCTGGTGCTCACCCGCGAGTCTCTGCTGCCCCGCGTTCCGGCGCTGGTCCCGGTGGTCTGCCTCGACCGTGACGCGGAGCTCCTCGCCGGGCCGGAAGGGCGCGAGCCGGCCGCCGCGCCGTCGCCGCACGATCCCGCTCTCATGATCTACACCTCGGGCTCCACCGGCCAGCCCAAGGGAGCGGTCACGCCGCATCGGGCGCTGGCGTGGTTCACCCGCATGGCGATCGATCAGTACGAGCTGCAACCAGCCGACCGGATGTTGCAGGTCTGCTCGATCGGCTTCGACGTCAGCATGGAGGAGACGTTCCCCTATCTCGCCTGCGGCGCCGCGCTCTGCCTCTGGTCCGATCCGCTGCTGCGCTCCCCGTCCTGCTTTCTGGAGCAGTCGCGGCGGTGGGGCGTGACGGCGTGGTCCCCGCCCACGGCGTTCTGGCATGCCGTCGTCGACGAGATCGGGTCCGGAGCCGAGATCCCCCTGGCCTTGCGCCTCGTCGTCCTCGGCGGTGAGGCGGTCAGCCCGGCGCACCTCGCCGTGTGGCGCTCCCGCGTCAGGTCCGGCGTGCGGCTGATCAACACCTATGGCCCGACCGAGACCACCGTGGCGGCCACCTTGCGGGATCTGCGCGATCCCACGGCAGGGGCGGAGGGAGGGCCGGTCCCCATCGGCCGTCCGTTGCCCGGCGCCGAGGTCCACCTGCTGGATGAGAGCCTGGAGCCCGTCCCGCTGGGCGTGACCGCCGAGATCTTCCTCGGCGGCGGGGGCCGCGCCTGGGGCTACCTGGGATATCCGGTTCTCACCGCGGAGAAATTCGTGCCCCACCCGTTCGCCGCCGAGCCGGGGGAGCGCCTGTACCGGACCGGCGATCTGGGGCGCTCCCAGCCCGACGGCGATCTCGAGTTCGTCGGCCGCACCGACCATCAGGTCAAGATCCGCGGGTTCCGCGTCGAGCCGGGGGAGGTGGACGCCGTCCTCGGCACGCACCGCCAAGTGCGTGCCTCGGTGACGCTGGTCTGGCAGCCCACCGCCGGTGACCGGCGGCTGGTCACCTGGTTCGTCGCCCAGCCCGGCGAGGCGCCGGCGCTCTCGGATCTGCGGAGCTTCCTCCAGACGCGGCTCCCTTCCTATATGGTCCCGGCGTCGCTGGAGCCGATCGCCGAGATCCCCTTGACCCGGAACGGCAAGGTGGACCGGCGCGCGCTGCCGGCTCCGCAGAGCGCCCGGGCCGCGGCCGAGACCTACGTCGCGCCCTCCGGTCCGGTGGAGGAGGCACTGGCCGCGGTATGGGCGGACGTGCTGCGGCTCGACCGCGCCGGTGTCCACGACAACTTCTTCGCCTTGGGCGGGCACTCGCTGCTCGCCACCCAGGTGGTTTCGCGGGTGCGCGAAGCCCTGGGTGTGGAGCTCCCGCTGCGGCGCATCTTCGAGGCCCCGACCATTCGCCAGATCGCCCAGGAGATCGACCGGGAGCTGGGCGCGGCGGACGCGGCGGTTCTGGGCCCCTCGGCCGCCGCGGTGGACGGCGGAGAGCCCCTGTCCTTCGCCCAGCAGCGGCTCTGGTTTCTGGACCAGCTCGAGCCCGGGAACCCCGCCTACAACCTCCCCCTTCCCGTGCGCCTCACCGGCGAGCTGTCGCTGGAAGCACTGGCACGGACGTTTGCGGAGGTGGTGCGCCGGCACGCGGCGCTGCGCACCACGTTCGCCGTCCAGGACGGCCAGCCGGTGCAGGTGATCGCGGACCCTGCGCCGTTGGACTTGCGGGTCCTCGACTTGTCGAAGATGCCGGACGAGGCGCGCGACCAATGGGCGAACGAGCTCGCCCGCGAGGACGCCCGGTATCCGTTCGACCTGCGGAGCGGGCCGCTGCTGCGCCTTGGCCTGCTCCGCCTGGCCGAGCGGGAGCACATCCTGGTCGTCACCCTGCACCACATCGTGGCGGACGGCTGGTCCGTGGGCATCCTGCTGCGCGAGATCGAGGCCTTGTACCCGGCTTTCGTGCGCGGGGAGCCGTCGCCGCTTCCCGAGTTGCCGCTGCAATACGCCGACTTCGCCCGCTGGCAGCGCGGCTGGCTGCAAGGGGAGGTCCTGGACGGGCAGATCGCCTGGTGGAAGGAGACGCTCGCCGGAGCCCCCGTGCTGCTGGAGCTGCCGGCAGACCGGCCGCGTCCGCCGGTGCAGACCTACCGGGGCGCCTCGATCGATCTGACGCTGCCACCGGCGTTGTCGGCCGCGATCGGGAAGCTCTGCCGCCGTGAAGAGGTGACCCCGTTCATGATGCTCCTGGCCGCCTGGGCGGCGGTCCTCGGACGCCACGCGGGGCAGGACGACGTGCTGATGGGCACGCCCATCGCCGGCCGCAACCGGCGGGAGACCGAGGAGCTGATCGGGTTCTTCGTGAACACCCTCGTCCTGCGGGCCGATCTGAAGAGCGGCGGAAGGCTCACCTTCCGTGAGCTGCTGGGCCGGGTGCGCGAAATGGCCCTGGACGCCTTCGCGCATCAGGATCTCCCCTTCGAGCTGCTGGTCGACGCGCTGGCGGTCGAGCGCAGCCTCGCGCGCACTCCCCTGATCCAGGTCCTGCTGACCCTCCAGAACGCTCCGGCGGGCGCGCTGCGGCTCCCCGGCTTGACGCTCTCTCCGGTGAGCTGGCCGAGCGCCACCGCCAAATTCGACCTGGCGCTCGGCTTTGTCGAAACAGCCGAGGGCTTCGCCGGCTCTCTGGAGTACGCGACCGATCTCTTCGACCGCACGACGGCCGAACGCTTCCTTCGTCATCTCGTCAACCTGCTGGCGAGCGCGGCACAGGACGCCGGGAAACCGCTCTCCCGCCTGCGCCTGCTGGATGCGGTGGAGGAGCGGCTGCTGGTGAGCGATCTCAACCGGGCCGAGCGCTCCTGGGCGTTCCCGGTCCTCGTCCACGACCTGTTCACACGGCAGGCCGCGCGGACCCCCGGCAAGCCGGCCGCCGTGGGGCCGCAGGGCGCGGTGACCTACCGCGAGATCGAGGAGCGGTCGACCGCCCTGGCGTGCGCGATCCAGGCGCGCCTGTCCGGCCCCGGGATCGACCGGCGGATCGGCCTGCTCGCCGATCCCGGTCCGCACGTCCTGGCCGGAATGCTCGGCATCCTCAAGGCGGGTGGCGGGTTCGTACCGATCGATCCGCGGCATCCAGACGAGCGGGTGGCGTGGATGCTGGAGGATGCGGGCTGCGACCTGGTCGTCACCGAGCGGCGGTCCCTGGAACGGGTGGCGGCGCTCGGGACGCGGTCCGTCCTCTGCTTCGACGAGGTGGGCGCCGGCGCGTTGCGTTGCGATCCCGGTGAGATCCGTTCTCTCGTCTACATCGTCTACACCTCCGGCTCCACCGGCCGGCCCAAGGGGGTGCAGGTTTCGCACGAGAGCCTGGTACCGATGCTGCTCTGGGGCTGCGAGTACTTCGGACTCGGCGAGCACACCCGCGTGCTCCAGAGCCTGTCGCACTGCTTCGATTTCGGCATCTTCGAGCACCTCACCACGGTGCTCGCCGGCGGCACGCTCTGCTTCCCGGGCGAGGCGGCCGGAGATCCCGCGGCGTTCGCGCGGGAAATCGTCCGCCAGCGCATCAACACCCTGCACACGACGCCGGTCTTCGCGCATGAGCTCGCGGCCGCGCGCCAGCCTCTGGACGGCCTCGAAATCGTCCATCTCGGCGGCGAAGCGCTGTCGCAAGCCACCGTGGCGCGCCTTCGCGAGGCGGCGCCGCGCGCGGTCCTCTACAACGGCTACGGGCCGACCGAGGCGACGGTCAACAGCTCGATGTATCGGATCAGCGGGGACGCGGGCTGGCCCGTAGTCCCGATCGGCCGGCGGTCGGCGGACAACGCGCTCTATGTCCTGGACCGCGAGCGTGGGCTCGTGCCGTTCGGTGCGCGGGGAGAGCTGCACGTCGGCGGCATCGGTGTGGCGCGGGGCTACCTCAACCGGCCGGACCTGACCGCCGAGCGCTTCGTGCCCGACCCGTTCGGAGCCCAGCCCGGAGGGCGGCTCTACCGCACCGGCGACCTGGTGCGCTATCTGCCGGGAGGCGACGTCGAGTTCCTCGGCCGCATCGACCACCAGGTCAAGGTTCGCGGCTTCCGCATCGAGCTGGGCGAGATCGAGGCCGTGCTGCGCAGCCATCCGGCGGTCGGCGACTGCGCCGTTCTGGTGTGGGAAGAGAGCGGAGACCGCCGGCTCGCCGCCTGGGTGGTACCTGATCCGACCGATCCGACCGATCGGTCCGATCTAAAAACCACCCTTTCCGCCTGGCTCCGCGAGAAGCTCCCCGAGCACATGGTGCCCTCCGCCTTCGTGGTCCTGGAGGCGCTGCCGCTCACCGCGAACGGCAAGGTGGACCGCGCCGCGCTGCCGGCACCGGATCTCCGGGGGGATGAATCGAGCTATGAGCCGCCCGCCGATGCGCTGGAGGAGCGGCTCGCCGGGATCTGGCAGGAGGTGCTGCGCCTCGATCGCGTCGGCGTCCACGACAACTTCTTCGCGCTGGGGGGCCATTCGCTGCTGGCCACCCAGGTGGTCTCGCGGGTGCGCGAGGTCCTGGGGAAGGACATGCCGCTGCGGAGGATCTTCGAGGCGCCGACCATCCGCCAACTCGCCGAGGGGCTCCGCGAGGAGCGTCCCGCCGAGCCGAGCGCGCCGCTCCTCGCCCCTTTGGCCGCCGTGGTGGCCGAAGGAGGAGAGCCCCTGTCCTTCGCCCAGCAGCGGCTCTGGTTCCTGGACCAGCTCGAGCCGGGGAATCCGGCCTACAACATCCCTCTGGCCGTGCGCCTTACCGGCGTGCTGTCGCTGGAAGCTCTGGAGCGGAGCTTCGCCGAGGTGGTGCGCCGGCACGCGGCGCTGCGCACCACGTTCGCCCTCCAGGCCGGCCAGCCGATTCAGGTGATCGCGGCCCCTGCGTCGCTGGATCTGCGGGTCCTCGACTTGTCGGATGCGCCGGACGAGGCGCGCGAGGATTGGGCGAGCGCGCTCGCCCAGGAGGACGCCTGGTACCCCTTCGATCTGCAACGCGGCCCGTTGCTGCGCCTCGGCCTGTTGCGTCTCGCCGAGCGGGAGCACCTCCTGATGGCCACCCTGCACCACATCGTGGCGGACGGCTGGTCCGTGGGCGTTCTGCTGCGCGAGATCGGGGCCTTGTACCCGGCCTTCCTGCGCGGGGAGCCTTCGCCGCTCTTCGAGCTGTCGCTGCAGTACGCTGATTTCGCCCGCTGGCAGAGAGGCTGGTTGCAGGGAGATGTCTTGAGGCGGCAGACCGCCTACTGGAAAGAGAAGCTCACCGGAGCCCCGGCGCTGCTGGAGTTGCCCACGGACCGGCCGCGTCCGGCGGTGCAGACGAACCGGGGCGCGTCTCTCGATCTGGTTCTGCCGCCCCCGCTGTCCACCGCGGTCCAGGAGCTCTGCCGGCGCGAGGAGGTGACCCCGTTCCTGCTGCTGCTGACGGCCTGGGCAGTGGTTCTCGGACGCCATGCGGGGCAGGACGACGTGCTGGTGGGGACACCCGTCGCCGGCCGCACCCGGCGGGAGACCGAGGAGCTGATCGGGCTCTTCGTAAACACCCTTGTCTTGCGGGTCGATCTGGGCGGAGGAGCCGGACCGACCTTCCGCGAGTTGTTGGGGCGGGTGCGCGAGACGGCCCTGGACGCCTTCGCGCATCAGGACCTCCCCTTTGAGGTGCTGATCGACGAGCTCGCGGTCGAGCGCAGTCTCGCGCACACACCTCTGATCCAGGTGCTGCTGTCTCTCCAGAACGCCGCGGCGAGCGTGCTGCGGCTTCCGGGGCTGACGCTTGCGCCCGTCAACTGGCCGAGCGTCACCGCCAAGCTCGACCTGGCGCTCTCTCTGGTCGAATCGTCCGGCAGCTTCGCCGGCTCTCTGGAATACGCGACCGACCTTTTCGACCGCGCGACGGCCGAGCGGTATCTCCGCCATCTGGTCAATTTGCTGGAGAGCGCGGTGGAGAACCCCGAGCGTCCCCTCTCCGAGCTCCGCTGGATGGACGTGGCGGAGGAGAGGCTGCTTGTGGAAGGCCTCAACCAGGCCGAGCGCTCCTGGGCACTCCCCGTTTTCGTCCACGGCCTGTTCCTTCGGCAAGCCGAGTGGACTCCTGACAAGACCGCCGTCGTGGGGCCGCAGGGAGCGATGACCTACCGCGAGATCGAGGAGCGCTCGGCTGCCTTAGTTGTCCAGCTCCAGACTCTCTTGGCAGGAGCCCGGCTCGACCGGCGGATCGGCTTGCTCGCCGACGCCGGTCCGCAGGTCCTGATCGGAATGCTCGGCATCCTCCAGGCGGGAGGCGGGTTCGTCCCGATCGATCCGCGCCAGCCCGACGAGCGGGTGGCCTGGATGCTGGAGGACTCTGGCTGCGAGGTTCTCGTCACCGAGCGGCGGCACCTGGAGCGGGTGGCGGCGCTCGGGACGCGGCACGTCCTCTGCCTTGACGATGTGGGTACCGGAGCCAGGATGGACGCCGGAGAGCGCCGCGACTCCGGCGCGCCTCGCGCTCTGGCTTACGTCGTCTACACCTCGGGCTCCACCGGCCGGCCCAAGGGGGTCCAGGTGTCGCATGAGAGCCTCGTGCCGATGCTTCTCTGGGGCTGCGAGTACTTCGGTCTCGGCGGGCACGCGCGGGTGCTCCAGAGCCTCTCGCACTGCTTAGATTTCGGCATCTTCGAGCACCTCACCACCGTGCTCGCCGGCGGCACGCTCTGCTTCCCGGGCGAGGCGGCGGGAGATCCCGCGGCATTCGCCCGGGAGATCGTCCTTCAGGGCGTCAACACCCTGCACACGACGCCGGCTTTCGCTTTGGCGCTCGCGGCCACCGGGCAGACTCTGGACAGCCTCGACGTGGTCCACCTCGGCGGCGAGGCGTTGCCGCGAGCCACCGTGGCGCGCCTTCGCGAGGCCGCGCCGCGCGCGACCCTCTATAACGGCTACGGGCCGACCGAAGCCACGGTCAACAGCTCGATTTTCCGGATCAATCGATCAGAGGATGCGGACTGGCCCGTGGTTCCCATCGGCCGGCGTTCGGCGGACAACGCGCTGTATATCCTGGACCGCTCAGGCCGGCTCAGCCCGTTCGGCGCCAGGGGGGAGCTCTACGTCGGCGGCATCGGCGTGGCGCGGGGCTATGTCAACCGGCCGGACCTGACGGCCGAGCGTTTCGTGCCCGACCCGTTCGGAGCTGAGCCCGGAGGCCGGTTCTACCGTACCGGCGATCTGGTGCGGTATCTGCCTGATGGTGACCGGCCGGAAGGCGACCTCGAGTTCCTCGGCCGCCTCGATCACCAGGTCAAGCTCCGCGGCTTCCGCATCGAGCTGGGGGAGATCGAGGCCGTGCTGCGGAGCCATCCGGCGGTCGGCGAGGCCGTGGTCCACGTGTGGGGCGACGGTGGCGACCGCCGGCTCGCCGCGTGGATGACTCTGGATCGGACCGATCGGACGGATCCGACCGATCGGTCCGATTCAAAATCCGCGCTCGCCGCATGGCTTCGCGAGAAGCTCCCGGAGCACATGGTGCCCTCGGTCTTCGTGATCCTGGAGGCGCTGCCGCTCACCGCGAACGGCAAGGTGGACCGCACCGCGCTGCCGGCCCCGGACCGCCGTGGGACCGAATCGGCCTATGTGCCGCCCGGCGACGCGGTGGAGGAGAGGCTGGCCAGCATCTGGCAGGAAGTGCTGGGGCTCGACCGCGTCGGGGTCGAGGACAACTTCTTCGCCCTGGGGGGGCATTCGCTGCTGGCCACCCAGGTGGTCTCGCGGGTCCGCGAGGCCCTGGGGATGGAAATGCCGCTGCGGCGGATCTTCGAGGCGCCGACGATCCGCCAGATGGCCCGGCTCTTGCGCGACTAGTCGGCCCGCAGAGCCACGATCGGGCTGACCCGGGTCGCCCGGCGGCCGGGCAGCCAGGCCGCTCCGAGGGCCACCAGGGCGAGGATCAGGGCGACTCCCACGAAGGTCAAGGGATCGGTCGAGGGCACCTTGAACAGCAGTGCCGAGAGCTGGGAGGCCGCCACGCGGGTCAGGATGTACGCCAGGCCGACACCCACGAGGATGCCGATCACCGCGAGAATCCCGGTCTCCCGCACCACCAGCCGCAGCACCTCCGCGGGCCGGGCGCCGAGCGCCATCCGCAGGCCGATCTCGCGGGTCCTCTGGGCCACGGAGTAGGAGGTGATGCCATAGATGCCCACGATCGCGAGCACCAGGGCCAGGATGGCGAGGATGGCCAGCAGCAACAGGCTCAGGCGGCTCTTGGTGATCGACTGGTTGACCAGATCCGTCAGCGGGCGGACCAGCGCGATCGGCTGGTTGCGGTCGATCGCGAAGACCGCATTGCGGATGGACGAGGCGAAGGCCTTCGGATCGGCTTCCGTGCGCACCGCACCCCACATCTGGTAGGTCATGAAGAAATGGGTGGTCTGATCCGGCGTCATGAACAGGGTAGGGCGCGGGTCGGAGTAGAGGTCAGAGTGACGCAGGTTCTCCGCGACGCCGACCACGGTGATCCAGGGCGCGTTCCCGTCCAGCCGCTTGAAGCGCTTGCCGAGGGCCTCCTCTCCCGGCCAGTAGACATCCGCCATGGCCTCGTCGATCACCGCCACCAGGGCCCGATCCCGCATGTCGCTGGCCATCAGGGGGCGGCCCTTCTTCATCTTGATGTCCAGGGTCTCGAAGTAACCCGGCGTCACCATCCGGTTCGAGACGATGTTCATCTCGCCCGGCTTCGGCGCGGGCTTCCCGTCGAGCAGCACGGCGGTCAGGCTGTCACCGCCGCTCATCGGGAGGTCGGAGACGAGGGCGGCGCTCTTCGCGCCCGGGAGCGCGTTGAGGTCGTGATCGAGTCGCGCGTAGAAGCTGGCGAGAACGTCCGGCTTGCGGTCCGCCGGCAGGTCGACCTTGAAGGTGAGGACGTGGTCGGCCCGGAAGCCGGGATCGACGTCCATCAGGTGGGCGAAGCTGCGCAGCAGGAGCCCGGCGCCGATCAGCACGACGACGGCGATCGCCACTTCCGCCACCACCAGGGCGCTGCGGGTGCGGCGGCTCTGGGCCGTGCCGGCGCCCGCGCGGGTCCCCTCCCGCAGGGTCCCGGCGAGGTCCGGCCGGGTCATCTGGAAGGCGGGGACGAGACCGGCGAGAAGGCTGGCGATAACGCACAGCACCAGGGTGAAGACCAGCGAGCGGCCGTCGAGGGAGAAGCTCGCGGCTCCCACGAGCCCCGGAGGGAGGGCGGCGGCGCAGAGCCGCAGGAAGGCCCACGCCAGGAAGATGCCCAGGGCTCCGCCGAGCAGCGAGAGGATCGCGCTCTCCACCAGGAGCTGCGAGATGATCCGCCGCCGGCCGGCGCCGATGGCCGTCCGCAAAGCGATCTCTTTCTGCCGCGACGCCGCCCGCGCCAGCAGGAGGTTCGCCACGTTGACGCAGGCGATGAGCAGGACCAGCAGCACGGCCGCCCACAGGATGAGGAGGACCGGCCGGAGGCCCTTCTGCATCTGCTCGACCACCGGCACCACGCGGGCGCTCCACCCCTTGTCCGTATCCGGGTAGGCCTCGCCGAGACGCTTGGTGAGGTTGTTGAGCTCCTGCTCCGCCACCTGAGGCGAGACGCCGGGCTTCAGCTTCCCGATCATCAGGCTCATCCGGTTGCCGCGGTCCTCTTTGCCCGCCGCCGTGAACGCCTGCGGCACCCAGGCGTCAGGGTCGGTCGGGTAGGCCATGTAGGTCGGCAGCTCCGAGGCCCGCGGCCAGGCGAAGCCCGGAGGCATCACGCCGACCACGGTCAACGGCTTGCCGTTCATCAGGAACTTCTTGCCGACGACGCTCGGATCGCCGTTGAAATGGCGCTGCCAGTAGTTGTAGGAGAGCACGGTCGCCAGGGGAGCGCCCGGCGTCTCGTCGTCCGGTCCCAGAGTCCGGCCGATCAGGGCCGGCGTGCCCAGGACCTTGAAGAAATCCGGCGTGGTGCGGACGACGCCGAGCTGCTCAGGCTCGCCCTGGCCGACCAGAGTCTGCCGGTCCTGCTGGGTCTGGGCCAGGGCCTCGAACGAGGTGGCGTCCTTCTCGAAGTCGAACAGGTTGGCCGCCGACGCCGGCAGGTCTTCGGAGCCCACCATGGGCGCGATCTCCGGATTCACCGCCCAGGCGATCACCACGCGGTCGGCGTCCCGGAAGGGCGGCTTCTGCAGGAGCACGGAGTCCACCACGCTGAAGATGGCCGTATTGGCACCAATGCCGAGAGCGAGGGTGACGATGGCCGCGAGGGCGAAGCCGGGCTGCTTGGCGAGGCTGCGGGCCGTGAAGCGGATGTCTTGAACGAGTTGGCTCATGGCTCTCCCTGGTGCCGGTCCGAAGGGCGGCGATTGGTGGGAAGTTTACTCGATAAGCGGAGTGATATGCTCGCGGCTTCCGGGGCCGCGAGGCGGCCCGGTCCGCATTCAGTCATCCAGGATTCTTCGATGATCAACGAACCGCGTGGAGTGGCCGTGGTGAGCGGCGGGGGGAGCGGCATTGGCCGCGAGATCGCGCTGGCTCTGGCCCGGCGCGGCCATCCGCTGGCCCTGCTCGGACGGCGCAAGGCGCTTCTGGAGCAGACACTGTCGGAAGCCGGAGGGGAGGGGCTGGCGTTGGCCTGCGACGTGCGGGACGCCGATGCGGTCGCCGCCGCGGGCCGCGACGTCGAACGGCGCTGGGGCGCTGCCTCTCTGGTGGTGCCCGCCGCGGGCCTGGCCGCCATCGCGCCGATCGAGGAGACCACGCCGGACCGCTTCCGCGACGTGCTCGACACGAACCTGACCGGGACGTTCTTCCTCCTCCGCACCCTGCTCCCCGGGATGAAGCGGCGGGGGAGCGGCTGGATCTTCCCGATCCTCTCCACGGCCGCGCAGCGCGGCTTCCCCGGCTGGTCCGCCTACTGCGCCAGCAAATGGGGCCTGGCCGGCCTGGTCGCCGCGCTCCGCGAGGAGCTGCGCGGCTCCGGCGTGCGGGTGACGGCTCTCTACCCGGGTGCCACCGACAGCCCGCTCTGGGACGAGCTCCCCGGCACCTGGAATCGAGCTCTCATGGTGCCGCCGCGCGAGGTGGCCCGGGCCGTGGTCACCACGCTGGAGACCGATCCGTCGACCCTCATCGAGGAGATCCACCTCGGGCCGGTGGGAGGCGCTCTGTGAACAGTTCGCTCTGGATCCTGCTCACGCCGTTCCTCCCGCTGCTGGCGGCTCTGCCCGGGGGCAAGTGGCTGTTCCCCCTGCTGGCGCCGCTCACCCTCTATCCCTCCTTCGCGGAGCGGGTGCGCGAGCGCGACTACTTCAAGGCCTGGCAGCTCGGAGTCGCCTGGGCCGCCCTGCTCTCGGCCGGCGTCATCGCCCTGGTCTTCTGGCTGCCCGACGCCGCCCGCGCCGGCATCCTCAACGGCGAGGCCTACCGCGAGGAGATGTTCACCTGGATCAACACGGGCGTCGGCCGGGAAAACGACTGGCGCGCCTTCCTGCCGACGCACGCGTCCCACTTCGCCATCTTCCTGGTGCTGGCCTGGTTGAGCGGCGGCTATCTGGGCCTGGTGCTGGGCGCCGTGCTGATGGGGTACATGAGCTACTTCGTGGGAAGCTATGCGGCCGAGAGCGGCCAGCCCCTCCTCGGCTGTTTTGCCGCCTGGGTTCCCTGGTCGGTGCTGCGGGTGCTCGCCTACGTGCTGTTCGGTACGCTCTTCGCGCGCCCTCTCCTGGTGCGGCGGCTCTGGCCGTTCGAGCGGGAGGAGCTGAAGATCATGGCGCTCGCGGCCAGCGGCCTGGTGGCCGACGTGCTGATCAAGGGCTTTTTCGCGCCGGGTTATGGCGTCTTCCTGCGCCAGATGGCGCAGAACGTCCTTCCGTGAGCGCGCCACACGGTATACTCTTCGTTCCCGCAAAGGGCTTGGAATGGACCAAATTCGAGAAATCACGGGTTCCTTGAGCGGAGCCGGCCGGCGGTTCGCGGTCGTGGCGTCCCGCTTCAACTCACGCATCGGCGACCAGCTCGTGGCCGGCGCCCTGGAGTGCCTGCGGCAGCATGGCGTCGAGCCGGCGGACATCCAGGTCGTGCGGGTCCCCGGAGCCTGGGAGATCCCGCAGGCCGCCGAGGAGATCGCCGCCGCCGGGAAGGTGGACGCCCTGGTGGCCCTCGGCGTTGTCATCCGCGGCGAGACGCCGCATTTCGACTACATCTGCTCCGCTTGCAGCCAGGGGCTGGCGCGCGTTTCCGAGCGCCACCGCCTGCCGGTGGGCTTCGGCGTGCTGACCTGCGACACCTCCGAGCAGGCGCAGGAGCGCGCCGGCGGCAAGGCCGGCAACAAAGGGTGGGAAGCGGCCATCGCGGCGCTGGAGATGGCGGACCTCTTCGCCCGCCTCCGGGCCTGAGTCTTGCTGAGAAGGGGAGCGCACCCTCCCGTTGAGGGGGAAATCGAATCCAATGGCATCAATTTCTTTGGAGTTTTCTGAGGCAGCAGGCATGACGACGGCAGGAAGACGGCGCACGGCACGGGAGATGGCGGTTCAGATGCTCTATCAGAGCGACCTGGGAGGCAGCCCTCTCTCCAACATCATTTCTACCTTCGACCTCGCGGAGTACATGGCCCGCGAGGGCGCGGCTCCACGGAAGAAGGGTCCGCTGACGCCCGAGGAGCGGGAGGAGCTCGACCGCAGCCGCAAGCTGGTGGGCGAGGCCTTCGAATACGCCCAGGCGCTCGTCCGCGGCACCCTCGACAACCAGGAGAAGATCGACGACCTGATCCGCAGCCAGGCGGACAACTGGCGGCTGGAACGCATGCCCGCCGTGGACCGCAACATCCTGCGCCTGGCCATCTACGAGATGATGAACGAAGAGGACACGCCCAAGCTCGTGGTCCTCGACGAGGCGATCGAGCTGGCGAAGAAGTTCGGTTCCGAGCAGTCGGGGCGCTTCGTCAACGGCCTCCTCGACGGGCTCCTCAAGCAACACACCTTCCCGGGAACCCTCAAATAGACAGAGCCCCGGGCAGGCGTCCCGGGCCGCGGCCCGCCGTGGATCGGCCAGCCGTGGGGAGCGGATAACCGATGAGCAGCCAATACGAGCCCAAGGCCGTCGAGGCCAAGTGGCAGGACCGGTGGGAGCGGCAGCGCGCCGCGGAGGTGGATCTCCGCCACGCCCGCAGCAAGTACTACATGCTGATGATGTTCCCCTATCCGTCCGGGGACCGCCTGCACGTGGGCCACGGGCGCAACTACATTCTCGGCGACGCCTTGTACCGCTATCTGCGGATGAACGACAAGAAGGCGCTCAACCCGATGGGCTGGGACGCCTTCGGCCTGCCGGCGGAGAACGCGGCCATCCAGCGGGGCGTCCATCCGCGCGACTGGACCTTCGCGAACATCAAGGTCATGAAGGAGCAGTTCCGGCGCTGGGGCATCCTGTTCGACTGGACGAAGGAGATCGCCTCCTGCACGCCGGAGTACTACCGCTGGAACCAGTGGCTCTTCCTCCGCATGCTGGAGAAGGGGCTGGCCTACAAGAAGGAGGCCCCGGTCAACTGGTGCCCGAGCTGCCGTACCGTGCTCGCCAACGAGCAGGTGGTGGACGGCGAGTGCGAGCGCTGTGGCACGCCGGTGGTGCAGCGCAACCTGGAGCAGTGGTTCTTCCGCATCACCGACTATGCCGACCGCCTGCTCGCCGGCCTCGACGGCCTGGAGGGATGGCCCGAGAAGGTCAAGGTGATGCAGCGCAACTGGATCGGGCGCTCCGAGGGGGCCGAGATCGACTTCGCCATCCCGGCGTTCAAAGAGTCCGTGACGGTCTTCACCACCCGGCCGGACACGATCCACGGCGCCACGTTCCTGGTCCTCGCTCCCGAGCATCCGCTGGTGGCCCGCCTGATCGCCCGCCACCCCCGGCGCTCCGAGCTGGAGGGCTGGATCGACTACGTGCGCAACACGCCGCGCATCCAGCGCGAGGGGGAGACGACTCCCAAGGACGGGCGCGACACCGGCGCGAAGGCGGTCAACCCGGCGACCGGCGACCGCATCCCGATCTGGATCGCCAACTACGTGCTGCCCGACTACGGCACGGGCTCGATCATGGCCGTGCCGGCGCACGATGCCCGGGATCTCGCCTTCGCCCGGCAGGAGGGGCTTCCGGTCCGCCTGGTCTACCACCCGGAGGGGGTGGCCGACGCGGCCGATCTGAGCGAGCCGGTCCTCCACGAAGGGGTGATCCGCAACGCGCCTCCATTCGACGGCCTGGCCAGCGGGCCGGAGACGATCCGCAAGTTCGTCGATTGGCTGGAGGAAAAGGGGTTCGGCCGCGCCAAGGTCACCTACCGGCTGCGCGACTGGCTCATTTCGCGTCAGCGCTACTGGGGAACGCCCATCCCCATCGTCTACTGCGAGGCCTGCGGCACGGTGCCCGTACCGGACGACCAGCTCCAGGTGGAGCTTCCATACGACGTAGAGCTCACCGGCCGCGAGGGGAACCCGCTGTCGCGCCACCCGACGTTCGCCGAGACGAAGTGCCCGCGCTGCGGAAAGCCCGCCCGGCGCGAGACCGACACCATGGACACGTTCATGGACAGCTCCTGGTATTACCTGCGCTTTCTCTCGCCGCGCGACGAGACGCGGATGTTCGATCCGGAGCTGGCGGACAAGTGGGCACCGGTGGACCAGTACATCGGCGGGGTGGAGCACGCGATCCTCCACCTTCTCTACGCCCGCTTCATCTGCCGGGTGCTCCACGATTTCGGTCTGGTGAGCTTCGAGGAGCCGTTCAAGAACCTGTTCAACCAGGGGATGATCACGCGCTACTCGGAAAAGTCGGGCCGGGTGGAGAAGATGTCGAAGTCGCGGGGGAACACGGTCTCGCCGGACGAGCTCATCGACCAGATGGGAGCGGACACCGAGCGGGTCTACACTCTGTTCATCGGCCCGCCGGAGAAGGAGGCGGAGTGGAGCGACGAGGCGGTCAGCGGCGCCTGGCGCTTCCTCCAGCGGGTCTGGCGGATCGGCGAGCGCCTGTCCGACACGCCGCCCATCGCGCCGGCCGACGCCAACCTGGAGCGGGAACGGCACGCGACGATCCAGCGGGTGACGCACAGCTTCGAGAGCTTCCATTTCAATACGGCGGTGGCCGCGCTCATGGAGCTGTCGAACGCGCTGTCGCGAGCGATCGAGGATAAGACGGCGTCGCGGCTGCGCTGCGAGGAGACGTTCGATACGCTGTTGCAGCTCCTGCATCCGATGGCGCCGCACATCACGGCGGAGCTGTGGGAGCGGCGGGACCATGTGGAGGACATCCTCGACACGGACTGGCCGCAGCACGATCCGTCCAAGCTCCGCCGCGCCCGCATCGAGCTGGTCGTGCAGGTGGACGGCAAGCTGCGCGACCGGGTGGAGGTGGACGCGGAGGCGAGCGACAAGGAGATCCGCGAGGCCGCTCTGGAGAGCCCCAAGGTGCAGGAGCACATGGGGGGCCGCGACGTGGCCAAGGCCGTGGTCGTCCCCGGCCGATTGATCAATCTGGTGACCCGGAGGTCCGCATGACTGCGAGATGGTATTCCGGCGCCCTGCTGGGCGTCTTCCTGCTGGTTCTGAGCGGCTGTGGGTACGCGCTGGTGGGGCGGGGGAGCAACCTGCCGGCCGACATCAAGAGCGTCTACATCCGGCCGCTGGAGAACCGGACGCCGCGCTCGCAGGTCGAGCAGGCTCTGACGCGGGCGATCGCCGAGGAGATGGTCCGGCGGCAGCGCTTCTCGGTCGTGGGAGGCCCTGAAGGGGCCGATGCCGAGCTCTCGGGAGCGGTGGTCTTCTTCGGCGCCACACCGGTGACCTTCGATCCGAGCGGCCGGGCCACCGAATACGAGATCTCCCTGACCGCCCAGATCGCGTTCAAGCGGACCGGACAGGATCAGCCGATCTGGAGCAACGACCGCTACACCTTCCGCGAGACCTACCCGATCGACGCCACGAACCAGAATTACGTGGACCTGGAAGACGACGCCATCGAACGCGCCTCGGAGCGCTTCGCGGAGACGATGGTCAGCGATCTGCTGGAAGGATTCTGATGCGCGCCCCGAGCTCAAGAGCCCGGGCTACGAGCCGCGCCCCGGGTTGAAACCCGGGGCTACGCGCCGCCGTCCCTGACGGGACGGAGAAGAGCGGTCACCCGATTGACGAGAATTTTCCGTCCTGGAGGGACGGCATCGGCTAGCCCCGGGTTTCAACCCGGGGCCGGGCGGGGCGCCTCTTACAACGACGCGACCTTCTGCGCCAGGCGGGACTTGTAGCGGTCGGCGGCGTTGCCGTGGATGACGCCCTTCTGCGCGGTCTTGTCGATGATGGAAAGCGTCTCGGGCAGGAGCTGCTTCGCGGCTTCGGCATCACCGCTCGCCACGGCGGTCCGCAGCTTCTTGATCGCGGTGCGCAGGCGCGAACGGCTGCCCCGGTTGCGCAGCCGGCGCTGCTCGTTCTGACGATTCCTCTTCTCAGCGGACTTGGTATTGGCCATAACCTGTCGATCTCTCTCCCGAGGTGGTCTTGTCTAAAGGGGGTACAAAGATGCCGCACCGGAGTGCGGCAGAGCTTTATAGCATTCGTGCCTAGCCGGCGTCAACCCCGAGCTCGCGCATGCGCTGCCGGGCCAGGTTCGCTTCGTCGCTCGTCGGGTACTGGCGGACGACCTGCCGGAGCTGGGTCACCCCCTGCGAGCGGTCGCCGAGCTCGATCAGCGCGTACCCCTTCTTGAGCAGGGCGCTCGCCGACTTGTCGCTGCGCGGATAGCGGGAGAGCACGCCTTCGAACTGGTCGATCGCCTGGCGATAGCGACGCTGCCGGTAGTAGCACTCGCCGATCCAGTAGGTGGCGTTGTCCGCCAGGTCCGTGCCCGGGAAGTTCTTCAAGTACTCCTCGAATCCCTGCTGGGCCAGGTCGTACTTGCCGCGCAGATAGTCGTTGTACGCGGAGTTGTAGAGGCTTTGAGGATCGGCCGCGGGGCCGGCGGGCCGCGCCGGCGCGGCCGGAGGCGGCTGCGTGGTCCCGACGCCGGGCTCGCCGCCCGGGCCCATCGCCGGGTCCGTGGGCGCCGGCGCAGCCGGTGCAGGCTGCGAACGGAAGGCCTTCAGCTCCTGGTTGGTCGAGGCGATCTGCTGCGAGAGCTGGGCGAGCCGGTAGTTGGTGTCCTCCAGCTTGGCCTGCAGCTCGTCGATCTGGCTCGACAGGTCCTGCAGCTTGACCTGCATGTCGGCCTCGGTCTTGAGCAGCGAGCTCATCTGCTGGTCGACCGAGGTCCCCAGATCCGCCATCTCCTGCTTGCTGGGCGCCTGCCTCTGGAGCTGGAGCATCTGCCGCTGGATGTCGGAGAGCTGGGACTGGAGGCCCTCGATGTCCTGGGGACTGACACACCCCGCGGCGGCGAGAGCCGCCGCGAGGCATCCGATGCAGGCGATTCGACGGAGGTGGCGCATGCTGGTCCGCCGCATCATCAGCCGACGTTCGCCCTGCCGGTGATGACCATGTGGCCCCGGCGGTTCTGCGACCAGCAGCTCTCGTCGACCTCGGTGCAGACCGGCCGCTCCTCGCCGTAGCTCAGGGTGCGCAGGCGGCCCGCGTCCACTCCTAGCGACGTGAGGTAGTCGCGCACCGCGTTGGCGCGCCGGTCCCCCAGGGCCAGGTTGTACTCGTTGGTGCCGCGCTCGTCCGCGTGCCCCTCGATGGTGACGAGGAGCTGCGTGGCCTTGAGCAGGTCGGCGTTGCGCGCCAGCTTCGCCCGCGTGTCGTCCGAAAGCGCGGCCTCATCGTAATTGAAATACACGTCCGGGCTGAAGCCGCGGCGCTGCAGCTCCTGATTGACCACCTGCAGGTCCGACGAGGCCAGGGGGTCGACCTCCTGCTGGTCCTCCGGCGGCGTCATCGGGGTCTGCGGAGCCACCTCCTCGGTCGTGGCCGGCGGCGCCACGGTGGTGGTATCCACGTCCAGGTCCTGCGCCGGGGTCGCCGGCTTCTTCTTGGGGCATCCGTACAGTACGGTCAACAGAACCGGAGCCACGATCCAGACCATCCACTTGCGGTTCATGTGCGTTCTCTCCTCAAATCTGATACGACGTTTCCAACAACTGGAAAAAGAACTTCTCGGATCCCCATGGTATCACCGCTCCGCCGGGAGACGCGACCAATCCGGCATGTCGTTGTTCCCTTCTTTCGTCAATGGCCGCGCATTGCCCCCGTCCAGATCCATCACGTAGAGCTGCTTGGTGCCGCTGCGGCGCGACACGTAGACGATCTTGCGGCCGTCCGGCGAGAAGGTCGGCGACTCGTTTTCGCCCGCCCCGGAGGTCAGCACCTGGGTCCCCAGCGTCACCACGTTGGTCACGGCGATCTGGAAGCGGCCGCCGCGCCGGCTGGTGTAGGCGATCAGGTCGCCCGTCGGGCTCCAGGCGGCGCCGTCGTTGTAGTCCCCCTCGAAGGTCAGCCGCCGCTGGTTCGATCCCTCGACGTCCATCAGGTAGATGTGGGGGTTGCCGGCGCGGCCGGAGGTGAACGCGATCTGGCCGCCCGAGGGGCTCCAGGCCGGGTTGGTGTCGATCGCGCCCGAGTGGGTCAGCCGCCGCAGGCCGCCGCCGCCGCGGTCGGTCGAGAAGATCTCCACGTTCCCGTCCACCGAGCGGGCGAACGCCACGCGCTGTCCGTCCGGCGAGAACGTCGGCGTCGTATTCAACGAGCCCGAGTTGACGATGGGCCGCTTGCGGCCGCTCGCCAGCTCGGCCAGGTAAATCCCCGGCGGGCCGTTGAAGAACGAGGTGTAGGCCAGCGACTCGTTGTCCGGCGACCAGGAGGGCGACATCGACGTTGAACGGTGGCCGGTGATCCGCCGCTGGTTCTGGCCGTCGTAGTCCATCACCCAGATCTCTTTCTGCCCGGTGCGGTCGCTGGTGAAGGCGATGCTCGAAAGCGAGATGCCCCGCTTGCCGGTGAGGAAGAGGATCACCTCGTCGGCGAAGGTGTGGCCGACCCGCCGCGAGACCGGGAACGCGCCGCGGTAGCGCTTGGCGAGGATGGCCTGGCCGCTCGCCACGTCGAAGAGGCGCCCCTCGAAGACGATCTTGTCCGTCTCGGCGCGGAGGTCGCCGATGAGCAGCGTCTCGACGCCGGTCGTGCGGTAGGCCTCCAGGTCGCGGGCGAAGTCACCGGTGAGCTGCAGGCCCTGGAACGCCTCGGGGCCGCTGATCTGGAAATACCCCGAATTCTGCAGGTCCTGCCGCACCACCTGCTCGAGCTCCTGCGCCGCCTGGGCCGCGCCGCCTTGCATGGCGCTCAACCGGCGGAAGGGGGGAATGCCCAGCTTGATCGGCTTCTGGCCCTTCTGGTCGAGCACGATCGTGACGTTCGGCGGTTCCTGCGATGGCGGCGCGGCGGGAGGTTCCTGGGCGAAGATGCGGGGGAGCATGAGCCCCACGCCGAGCAGGACGACGGCGACGGCGAGATGGGTGGCTCTCGATCTCATGAGTCCTCTTCAGTAGACGATCAGGTTGACCCCGAGAGTGTCATTGCGGTATCCCCGGGGGAGGGGAGGGAACGGCGCGGCGCTCTGCACGGCCCGCAGAGCCGCGAAGTCGAACGAATTGTACCCCGATGACTCGGCCACGCGCAGGTCGGTGATCGAGCCGTCCTTCTCGATCTGGAAGTGGATGACGGCCTTGACCTCGCCCATGTTCGGGCGCTGCCATTGCGCATCGATCAGCGAGAGAAGGCGGTCCAGGTAGTAGCCGTAGGTGAACTCCGGGTTGTCGACGCCGATACGGGAGCCGAACGCCGTGGTGCCGAGCGGGCTTCCCTGCGCCCCGCCGCGCCGGCCGAGCTGGTCGCCGGTCTCTCCGGGCGCGACGCCGGGCCGCGTGTCCGGGGCGGGTTTCTGCTCCTGCGGCTTCGGCTCCGCGCTGGCCTTGGGGCTGGTCGGGCGCGTCTCCGGCCTGGTTTTATCTGGTTTTGGGGCCTCCGGCTTCTTCGGCTCGTCCTTCTTCGGCAGCACGGGAACGTCGTCCGCCGGCTTGGGCGGCGGAGCGATCTCCGGCTCGTCCCTGGGCGTTTCCGGTTCGGGCTCTGCGGGTCGGGGCTCTTCCACCTCGGCCGGCTTGCGCTTGGGCGGCGCCGGCCGGCGCACGCCGAGCGCCTGCGCCGGGATGACCTCGACGGGCACGAACTGGAGCGGCTCGGGCCGCGGCTGCAGGCGGGGAAGGATCAAAGCGAGAGCGATCGCCAGGGCGTGCAGCAGGAACGCGGCCCCCAGGCTCGCGGCCGCGGGGCGGCGCGACGCGCGCCGGGCGCGCGCCGAGAGGACCCGATGCACCTCCTGGCTCACCTCAGCTCTTCTTCCCTTTGGGCTGATCGGTGACCATGCCGACGTGGACGATCCCGCCGCGATGGAGCACGTCGAGCACCTCGATGATCCGGCCGTAGGGCACCTCGCGGTCTCCCTTGAGGAACACCGAGTCGTCGCCGCGCGCCTCGGTCTGCGCCTTGACCTGGTCGACCAGGTCCTCGATCTCGACCGGCGTCTCGCGCAGGAAGATCTTGCCGCTGCGGTCGATGGAGAGCACCAGGGGGTCCTCCATCCGCATGGGGAGCGGGGTCGCCTGGGCGCGCGGCAGCGCTACCTCGATCCCCTGGTGCAGCATGGGTGCGGCGATCATGAAGATGATCAGCAGCACCAGCATCACGTCGACCAGAGGGGTGACGTTGATGTCCGCCATCACCGGATCGTCGTCGCCGTCGCCGTTGCCGGAAGTGAAAGCCATCAGGTGAAGTTCCGCTCGGCCAGGTTGAGGAACTCGAGCACGAAGTCCTCGAGGTGCGTCCGCACGCGGCGGATGCGCTGGCCGAAGTAGTTGTAGCCGATGAGAGCCGGAATCGCCGCCGCGAGGCCGGCCGCCGTGTTGATCAGGGCTTCGGCAATGCCGGGAGCCACCGCCACGATCGACGTGGAGCCGGACGTGCCGATGTCGCTGAACGACACCATGATCCCCCAGACCGTGCCGAACAGGCCGATGAACGGCGTCGCCGACGCGGTGGTCGCCAGGAACGGGGTCCAGCGGGTGATCCCCTGGAGCTCGACGCCGGCCGCCCGCTGCAAAGTGCGCTGGAGCGCGGGGAGCGAGGTGATGCGGTAGGCCTTGCGCTCGCCCGGGCGCTCCGGCTCCGGTGCGTTCTTGATCTGGCTGTCGATCTCAGCGTAACCGGCCTGGAAGATGCCCACGAGAGGCGAGCTCGTCAGCTTGCCCGCCGTGGCGTTGACCTCGCTGAAGCGCTGGCTGCGGTGGAAGGCTTCGAGGAACTTCTCGCTCTGGCGGTCGGCTTTGTTGAGCTGCACGGCCTTGCCGATCATGATGGCCCAGGACGCGAGAGAGAAGAGCACCAGCGTCGTGAGGATGACCTTCGCCATCGGGCCGGACTGCCAGAAGAAATCGAGCAGGCCCGGACCCCGGTCCGGCCCCAGTTGAAAGAACAGAAAAGAGATCAAACCCATGCGCGCTCCCTTGAACTGACTCCTACGCAGCCGGCGCCCCGGCCGTCCCGGGTGCCGATCGTCTCATGCATGCCAGAATGGCGTAACACATGACTGCCTTCCGCTGCCAAGCAATCGGCGTGCCCGCTCATTCGGCTGGCGCGGCCTCGGCCGGTGCTTCGACCGCCGGCGGCGGAAGAATGACCTTGTGGCGCCGCAGGAACTCGTCGCGGGCCTGGCGGACCACCTCGAGGGCCTCCTCGATGCTGTCCACCCAGACCGCGATGTCCAGATCGCCGGGCGAGGCCAGGCCGCGGCCCACGATCTCGGCCTCGACCCAGCTCCGCAGCCCGCGCCACATGGGCCCGACGAAGATGATGATCCGGTCGGAGAGCATCCGCACCTGCAGGAGCTGCCAGACCATCAGGGCCTCCAGGGTCGTGCCGATGCCGCCGTCCACCACGATGTAGGCATGCGACAGGCGGATGAACTGGTGGAGGCGGGAGAAGAAGGTGGAGTGGTGGGCCACCTCGTCGAGGAACGGGTTGGGTTGCTCCTCGATCGGCAGGAGGATGGTCAACCCGAACGACCGGGTCTTGTGGCGGTAGGCGCCATGCCGCGCCCCCTCGTTGGCCGCCCGCATCAACCCCGGACCACCGCCGGTGACGATGTCGCACCCCATGAAGGACAGCTGGCGGGCGAGCTCGCGGACCCGGATATAGGTGGCGTCGTTCTCCTGGATGCGGCTCGATCCGAAGATGGCGACGCGGAAGTAGCGCTTCTCGCCCGGCGCGGCGCGGTCCAGCCGGTGGATCAGCCAGTAGAGAAACAGGATCGCATGGTCGAAGCGCCGCAGCAGCCACGTCCGGAATTTACGGCGGCGGCGCTGCCAGCGGGTCTCTCCCGGCGGAGCGGGCGGCGAGGGCAGGTTGATGCGGTGGACGGACGACGTCATGGCAGGGGGATTGTACCCGGCCTGCACCTTGCTAAACTCTCCAGGACATGAGCCTGCTCGTCAGCGATGTGCGTTACGCGTCCCGCGTCCTCTGGAAGACCCCTGGATTCACCCTCGTTGCCCTGCTCACCCTGGCCCTGGCGATCGGCTCCAACACCGCGATCTTCAGCGTCATCAACGGCCTCCTCCTGCGTCCGCTGCCCTATCCGGAATCCGACAACCTGGTCCAGGTCCAGCGCGCCTTCCAGGGAGGCGAAAGCTCTACGGTCAACGTCCCCGAGTTTCTTTTCGTCCGCGACCACAACAGCGTCTTCTCTGGCGTGACCACCTACGACAACCTGGGTGCGGGCTTCAACCTTGTCGGCGACGGCGTGCCCGAGCGCCTCGTGGTCTCGCGGGTGAGCCAGCGGTTCTTCTCGGTCTTCGGCGTCCGGCCGCAGATCGGGCGCGATTTCCTGCCGGACGAGGACCGGCCCGGCGGCCCCAAGGTGGTGATCCTGAGCGACGGCCTGTGGCGGCGGCGCTTCGGCGGAGACCGCTCGCTGGTGGGCAAAACGCTCAACCTGAACGGCGAGAGCTATACCGTGGTCGGCGTCATGGCCCCGGGCTTCCGCTTTCCTCTCGCCGCGGAGCTGTGGACGCCGGTGGGCATCGATCCGGCCGACATGTCGAAAGCGAGCTATCTGGAGATCACCGGGCGGCTCAGGGACGGAGTGTCGTTCGCCAAGGCACAGGCGGAGATGAAGGTGCTCGCCCGCCAGTTCGGCGCGTCGCATCCGGATTTTGTGGGAGCCGACGAAACGATCCGGCTCAAGACTCTCCAGGACCGCCTCTATGGGCAACTGCGGCCGGCGCTGTTCGTTTTGCTCGGCGCGGTGGGTTGCGTGCTGCTCATCGCCTGCGTCAACGTCGGCAATCTGCAGCTCGCCCGGGCCGCGGCGCGGCGGCGGGAAGTGGCGATCCGCGCCGCGCTCGGCGCCCGCAGCTCGCGCATCTTTGCGCAGCTCATCACCGAGAGCGTGCTCCTCGCCCTGGCCGGCGGTGTTCTCGGGCTCTTTCTCGGCTGGGGGACCTTGAAACCGCTGCTTGCTTTGTCGCCTCTCGGCCGAGCGGGAGGACCCGCGGTGCAGGGCCTCTTGCCGCACATCGGCATCGATGGCAAGGTGCTCGCATTCACGTTCGGCATCTCCCTGATCTCCGGAGTTCTTTTCGGTCTCGTGCCGGCCTTGCAGGCGACGCGGGTCAATCTCCATGAGCCGCTCAAGGAAGGGACGAACAAATCGACCGGCGGACGCGCGATGCGGTTCGCCCGCCACCTGCTGGTGGTGAGCGAAGTCGCCTTGGCTCTGATATTGGTCGCCAGCTCGGCGCTCCTCCTCAAGAGTTTCGCGACCATCACCAATCGTGCGCCGGGCTTCCGTCCCGACCACGTTCTCTCGTTGAAGATCTCTCTCCCCGAGGCGCGCTATGGCAGGCCCGCCGCCCTCGATCAATACACCCGCCGAATCGCCGAACGGGTGCGGGTGTTGCCCGGTGTGAAGGCGGCCTCGGTGGCCACTTCGCTCCCCATGGAGCTCGGGCCGACCTTCCCGTTCGCCATCGAAGGCAAGTGGCTCGGCGGCAACAGCCAGGAAGGCATCGGCAGCGCCCAATACCGCCCCTCGACCGGCGGCTATTTCGAGACCCTGCGCATCCCCTTGGCCAGCGGCCGGTACTTGACCGACCGGGACGTCAGCAGCTCGGAGCCGGTGGCGGTGATCAACGAGACCGCCGCCAAGCAATTCTGGAAGGGAGAGAACCCTCTCGGCGCGCGCATCCGGATGGGAATGCCCTTCGCGCCCGACCTCGCGGATCCGCAGCCACGCAGAATCGTGGGCATCGTCCAAGACGTCCGCGAGAGCGGCCTCGGCAACGACGTGCCACCGATCGTCTACGTGCCCATCGGCCAGGTCAATGCGGCGTTTACGGCGATGCTCGTCCGCCTGGTGCCGTTCTCGGTCATCGTGCAGACGGAGGGAGAGCCGACCGAGCGGACGGCGGCGGTGCGGCAGGCGATCTGGTCGATCGACGCGCAGCAGCCGATCTCCAATGTGGCGACCATGAGCGAGATCGTCATGCGCTCGCTCGGCTCGACCCGTTTCACCATGGTGCTGATGGGCGCCTTGGCGTTCCTCGCCCTGGTTCTCGCCGCGGTGGGGATCTACGGCGTGCTGTCCTACCTGGTCGACCAGCGCTCGCGGGAGATCAGTGTGCGCATGGCGCTGGGCGCGACCAGCCGGCGCGTCCTCCAGATGGTCGTGGGCCAGGGAATGGTCTCCGTCGGCATCGGCGTCGCGGCCGGCCTCGGCGGTGCCTATCTGTTCACCCGCCTCCTGCGCAGCCTGCTGGTGGGAGTGACGGTCCACGATCCATTGACCTTCATCCTGGCGCCCATCATTCTCGCCGCCGTGGCGCTCATCGCCAGCTCCATCCCCGCCCGCCGCGCCAGCCTGCTCGATCCAGCGCTGGCGCTGCGCCGGGATTGAACGCTCTCGCGCTTGAGACGTGATCGGACATCAAAACGGGAGCGCTCGAAAGAGCGCTCCCGCGGTGTTCAGCGCAGGATGGGAAGGCGGGCGCGGACCGGGGTCGCGGGATTGGCTGCGACGCGGAGGGGCTCGGCGAGCTCCGCCGCTGCGTAGCTCTCTCTGGCGATCAGGGGGCAGCGGAAGCAGACTTCCGCTCCCTCCTGGAGAAACCAGCGGCAGGCGTCTCGGATGGCGCACTCCGGGAGATCGTCGACCACCGAGGGGAGCTGCTCGATGATGCGGCTCGCGAGGCGGCAATCCGTCCCGTCGAAGTGCTGGCATGCACCGCCGGCACAGGGAGCTGCGAACCGGAAGACCTCGGTGGGGGCGACAGGTCCCGAGAGAGCGAGGAGCTCTTCGGTGACCGGCTGGGGTTGGTCAAGATAGGCGACTCGCGGCTGCTCGACACTGCCCAGGACCACGCCGAAGACGGCGCTGCCGGGCATCTCCGGCCGCGAGCTCGGACATTGGATCCGGGCGGGTGCCCGGGCGTGGTCCGCCGTCGCGGGCTGAAGTCGCGGAGCCATCGTGCCGGCCTCGGATCAGTCGTTGGGTGGAAAGAACCCGATAACGGGTGTCGAGTCGGCGACGCCCTGAGGTCTGTTCTCCTGATCCTTGACAGCGCGGTTGATCGCCGTCGGCATGGCCGCTACGAGCTGATCGACAGTGATTTTCTTTGACTTGGACATGGAAACACCTCCAGTCAACAGTATGCCGACGCCATTGTCGCACACCTTTTGAGGGCCCCTATCATAGAGCGTTCCTGCCGAAGAATCCAGCCGTCGGCGATCCGGAACACCTGTCCTTGCCGACCGTGATAGGCTCGTCTGGACCCCGCCGCCGCACCTGAATGCCTGAAGCGGGGGGAATGGGTCACGACCGATGCCGTCGCATCGGTCATTCACTTCCTGACGACTCCGGCCGCGGCAGCCATCAACGGCGCCGCGATCCGGGTCCCTGGACCAAAACCATGAATACTTCTTTGGAGTGCCATGTTTATTACGACTCGACGCGGCAGGCCGAGCCGCCCGTCGAGAACGGCGCGCGTGTGGACCTGCATGCCGATCCGGCGGCCGGCCACCAGCTCATCCGGCTCGGCATTTCGCCGCGGACCGATCTGCCGGCGATGCTGTTGACCGAGCCGGGTGGCAAGATCCGCATCCTCGGCCTGCGCCTCACCGGCGAAGAGATCAGCCGGCTGGCCGGCGGCACAGGCATCGGTTCCGGACCGCTGACCGTCTACAGCTCCGCCTGGTGCCCGGATTGCCGGCGCGCCAAACGGGTCCTCGAAGAGGCCCAGGCCTCCTTCGACGAGGTCGACATCGACCAGGACGCCCAGGCCGAGGCCGTGGTGCTCGAAAGGAGCGGCGGCCGCCGCGTGGTGCCGACCCTGAGGTTCGACGACCGGCTGTGGGCGTTCAACCCCGATCCGCCGCTCCTGCGCCGGCTCCTCTATGGGAGAGCCATTTCATGAGGATAGCGGTCTGCATCAAGCAGGTCCCGAACACCGAGGCCCGGCTGCGCGTGAGCCGCGACGGCAAGTGGCTGGAGGAAGAGGACCTGCCTTTCGTTACCAATGAAAACGACAGCTACGCCCTGGAAGAGGGGCTCAAGCTCGCCGAGAAGACCGGCGGCGAGGTCGTCGTGTTCAGCCTCGGGCCCGAGCGCGTCAAGGACGCCCTGCTCAAGGCCCTCGCCGTCGGCGCCGCCCGTGCGGTTCACCTCGCCGACCCCGCCTTCGTCGGCGGCGACGCCCTGGCCACCGGCCGCGCGCTCGCCGCAGCCGTCCAGCGCGAATCGTTCGACCTGGTGCTCACCGGCTCGCAGTCGGACGACCTGCGCTTCGGCGGCACCGGCTCGATCATCGCCGGGCACCTCGGCTGGCCCCACGTCTGGCTGGTCATGGGGGTCGAGCTGGAGGAGGGGAACCGCTCGGCCAAGGTGACGCGCGAGATGGAGAGCGGCATCAACGAGCTCTCGCGCATCCCCCTGCCGGCCGTGCTGGAGATCCAGGCCGGCATCAACCATCCACGCTATGCCTCGCTCAAGGGGATCATGGCGGCGAAGAAGAAGGAGATCGCCCGCGTGACGCCGGCCGATCTCGGCCTCGACGCCGCCCAGGTGGGCGCCGCCGGCTCGCGTCTGGAGGTCGTCTCCGTCTCGTTCCCCGAAAGCGGAGCCGGCGCCCAGATCCTCGAAGGGGACGTGAAAACCGCGGTGGCGGCTCTGGTGGACAAGCTGCGCAGAGAAGCGAGGGTGCTCTGATGGCCAAGATCTGGGTGGTCGTTCAACAGCGCGAGGGTCAGCTCCCGCGCATCTCCTGGGAAGCCGTGGCCGCTGCCCAGAAGCTGGCTTCCGCGAGCGGCGGTGAGAAGGCTGAGGCGATCGTCCTCGGCTCCGGCATCGGGCTCGCCGCCGCCGAGCTGGCGAAAGCCGATCTGGCCGCGGTGCACGTGGCCGATCACGAAGCCCTGCGCACCTACACGCCCGGCGGCTACATCGGCGCCCTGGCGCCTGCGATCCGCGCGGCGAAGCCGGATTACGTCGTCTTCCCCCACACCTATCAAACGGTGGATTACGTCCCGCGGCTGGCCCAGGAGGCCGGAGCCGGGCTCCTGCCCGAGGTGACCGGTTTCTCTCCGGACGGCGGCGGTCTCCTCTGGACCCGCCCGATCCTCGGCGGCAAGCTGCAGTCGAAGGTACGGGTCAAAGGGGAAGGGACGGTCCTCGTCTCCGTCCAGTCGGGCGCCTTCTCGGCCGACAGCCTGGCCAAGGGGGACGCGCAGGTCGATCCCCAGCCGATCGCGGTCGACCTTGCGGGCGTCAAGCCGGACCGCGAGATCCTCGGCTATGAAGAGGTCGCGGGCGAGAAGGTGGACCTGACCAAGGCGGACTACATCGTGGCCGTGGGCCGCGGTGTGGGCGGCGCCGACAAGATGGGTCCCCTGGAGGAGCTCGCCAAGGCGCTCGGCGCCGAGATCGCCGCCAGCCGCCCGGTCATCGACAACGGCTGGCTGCCGCGCGACCGGCAGATCGGCTCGTCGGGCCAGACCGTGGCGCCGCGCGTCTACATCGCCGCCGGCATCTCGGGCGCCATCCAGCACCTGGTCGGCATGAAGGGCTCCTCGGTGATCGTGGCGATCAATAAGGACCCCGGAGCGCCCATCTTCAACGTCGCCCACTACGGCATCGTCGGCGATCTGCACGAGGTGATACCGGCGCTGACCGAGGCGATCCGGGCGGCCAAGGGGTGAGCTGGGTCGTTCTCGAATTCGGCCTCGCCACCGCAACGCATTCGCAGACCATCGCCGGCATCGTCGAGGAGCGGATCAGGGAGGGGCTCCGGCCTCTCCTCGTCCTCCAGGCGCCGGACGAGGCTGCGCAGGCGCTGGAGGAGCTCCTCGCCTCCCGCGGCCTGTCGACCGCCCGGCTGGGCGCCCTCCACGACGACGAGGCGGACGACGCGCCGATCCGCGAGCTCGACGCCCTCTCCGCGCCCGTGGTGCTGACGCGGGGCCTCGGCGCGGAGAGCGCCTCCGGCAAGACCCTCCCCGGCCGCAGCGGCGCTCTGGCGGCCCGGCTGCGCGCCGCGCGCTGCGAGATCTGGACGCACGTGCCCCGGATGTTCACGGCGGACCCGGAGCTTCTCCCCTCGGCGCGCCTGCTGCGCCTCCTCGACTACGACGAGGCCCAGGAGATCGCGATTACCGGCGCCCGGGCGTTCTACTCGCGCTGCATCCCGCCGCTGCGCCGTCAGGACATCCCCCTGCACGTCCGCTGGATCGAGCGCCCCGATCTGCAGGGCACGGTTGTCTCCGGCACCGGTCTCGACGCCGGCCCCCAGGTCAAGTCGGTCCTCACCCGGCCGGGGGTCACCCTGATCTCCATGGACTCCCTGGGAATGCTCCACCATGTGGGCTTCCTCGCCGAGGTCTTCGCCCGGTTCGCGCGGCACGGGGTGTCCATCGGCTCGATCTCCACGTCGGAGACCAACATCACCGTCTCCTTGGACATGGCGGTGTCGCCGGAGATCCTGGCCGATCTGCTGCGCGACCTGGGAACGCTCTGCGACGCGCGGGCGATCACCCAGACCGCCTCCCTGTCGCTCGTGGGGCGGGGCATCCGCGCGATCCTCCACGAGATCGGGCCGGTGCTCGAAGTGTTCGAGGAGATGAAGGTCCACCTGGTCACCCAGGCGGCGAACGATCTCAACTTGACGTTCGTGGTGGACGAGGACCAGGGAGAGCGCCTGGTGCGGCGGCTCCATGGCCTTCTCTTCCAGCACCAGATCGAGGGCCGCGTGTTCGGCCCCACCTGGGAGGAGCTCCACGCGCATCCGCAGGCGGAGGAGACCATCCCTGGAGCGGGGGAGTGGTGGCGCCGGCGGCGGGCGGACCTGCTGGCCCTGACCGGCGAGGAGAGCCCGCTTTATGTCTACGACGCAGAGAGCCTGGACCAGGCGGTCGCGGCGGTCCGCGGAGTCCAGGCGGTGGACCGCATCTTCTACTCGGTCAAAGCCAACTGCTGCCCCGGCGTGCTGGCCCGCTTCTCCCAGGCGGGGCTCGGCTTCGAGTGTGTCTCAGTCCCGGAGCTGGAGCACGTCCGGAAGCTCTTTTCGGACCTGCCGGGGGACCGGCTCCTGTTCACGCCCAACTTCGCGCCGCGCGAAGAGTACCGCCGCGCCTTCGAGCTGGGTGCCTGGGTAACCCTGGACAGCCTCCATCCGCTCCGCGAGTGGCCGGAGCTGTTCGCCGGCCGGGAGGTTTTCCTGCGTCTCGATCCCGGCCGTGGCCGGGGGCACCATCCGCACGTGCGCACCGCGGGCGTGCAGTCCAAGTTCGGTATCGCGCCGGAGGAGCTCGGCGAGGCCGAGCGGCTCGCCGCCGCCTGTGGGGTCGAGGTCGTCGGCCTGCACGCCCACGCCGGCAGCGGCGTCCCCACCTCCGGAGCCTGGGCCGAGACCGCGGCGTTTCTGGGAGCCGTGGCCGGCCGCTTCCCCGGCGTTCGGGTGCTCGACGTGGGAGGCGGCCTGGGCGTGCCCGAAAGGCCGGGCCAGAGCCCGCTCGACCTCGAAGAAATGGACGCCGAGCTGCGCCGCTTCAAGGAGAGCCATCCCGGCCTGGAGCTCTGGATGGAGCCCGGCCGTTTTCTGGTGGCGCAGGCCGGGGTCCTCCTGGCCCGGGTGGTCCAGGTGAAGCGCAAAGGGGACGTCGTCTACGTCGGCCTGGAAACGGGGATGAACTCGCTGATCCGCCCCGCCCTCTACGGCGCCTATCACCCGATCGTCAACCTGACCCGGTTGGACGAGCCGGCCACCCTGACCGCCCACGTAGTGGGACCGATCTGCGAGACCGGCGACGTCCTCGGCCGCTCCCGCCGGCTCGCCCCCGCCGCCGAAGGCGACGTCCTCCTGATCGCCAACGCCGGCGCCTACGGCCGCGTCATGAGCTCCTGGTACAACCTGCGGGCACCGGCGGGGGAGCGGGTGCTTCCGCCTCCCTGATTCCCGGCCCTCGCCGGCTCCGGCCCACGCCTCGCCGGCTTCATCCTTCGCCTCCAGGGCTCCCACCCGCACCTCGCGGGCTCGGCCTATTGCTTCGTGGGAACCGGTCCGCGCCTCGTGGGCTTCTGCCCGCGCTTCGCCGGCTTCGTCCTTTGCCTCCAGGGCTCCTACCCGCGCCTCGTGGGCTCCTGCCCGCGTCTCGCCGGCTTTGTCCTTCGCCTCTGGGGCTTCCTCCCGCGCTTTGCGGGCTCGGCCGCTTGCCTCGTGGGCCTCGACCCGCGCCACGCCGACTCTGTCCTTTGCCCCAAGGCTCCTTCCCGCGCCTCGCCGGCTCTGTCCTTTGCCTCCCGGGCTCCGACCCGCGCCTCGCCGACTTCATCCTTTGCCTCTCGGGCTCCGGCCTTTGCTTCCCGGACTCCGGCCCGCGCCTCGCGGGGAAGAGCCTTCGAGTCGCGAGCTCTTTCCCACGAGCCGCGGGGAAGCCCCCGAGAGCCTCGGGCAATCCCCCGCAAGCCAAAGGCAAGAGCCCGACACCCGCGGGTCGGAGCCTGCGAGATGCGGGCAATATCCCGAGACTCGCGGGCATGGGCCCGAGCAACGCGGGTCGGAGCTCATGCGACGCCGGTGAAACCCTGAGAGGCACGGGTCGGAGCCCGGAGCCTCGGGTAGAAGCCCGAGAGCCGCGGGCCCGAGCCCCGGAGTCTCGGGCCGAGGTCCGGGAAGCGCGGATAAGTCCCCGCGAGGTGCGGGTTGGAGCCTTTGAGGCGCGGGTAAAACCCCGAGAGGCAAAGGCCAGAGCCCGGGAGCCTCGGGTAAAAGCCCGAGAGGCGCGGGCTGGAGCCCCGGAGCCTCGGGCTCCCGCCCGCGGGGCGAATCCTGAAACCTTCTCGCCCCACGCCTCGTCCTGTTCCCAGGAGGTGGCTCATGAACGCTTCGATTCCTGCCAATGATCTCAGGGATACCCAGGAAGTCTCCCCGCTCGTACAATTTTTGTTCGCGCCGTTCCAGCCGCGCTCGTTCACGAAACTGCTCTACCTGCTCCTGTCGTTCCCGCTGGGGATCACCCACTTCACGTTCCTGGCCACCGGCCTATCCCTCGGCCTCGGTCTGATGATCACCGTGCTGGGCGTGCCGATCATCGGCCTGACCTTGCTGGGGAGCTGGTTTTTCGCGGCCATGGAGCGGCAGCTGGCCATCGGCCTGCTCGGCGCCGACGTCCCTCCCATGGGACCGACGCCGTTCCGGAGCGGCCAAGGATTCCGGCGCGACCTCGAGCAGTTCCTCGGCAACCGGGTCACATGGACGGGGACGCTCTTTCTGGGGCTCAAGTTCCCGCTGGGGCTCTTCTCCTTCTTCATGGCCGTGATCCTGATCGCCGTATCCTTCTCCTTCCTGCTGGTGCCGTTCCTCTACCCGTTGAGCTTCATCGAGTGGGACGGCATCCTGCTCTGGTGGGTGGACTCCCCGGCCGAGGCGGGCCTGTGCTTCCTGGCGGGGCTCTTGTTCACCTACGTTTCGCTGCTCCTGCTGAACGGCTTGGCGGAGCTGTGGAAGGTACTTGCGGTTGCGACGCTGGGGAGCGCGCGGTTCCAGGAGCCGGCGCTTCCGACGCCGCTGGAGGTTACGGAAGCTCCTGCCGAGGCGGCTTCGGTCTGACCTCAGCCATCCCCTCTCCCATGGCACACCCTTCCCCCGGGAGAGGGGCTTTTCCTTCCAGGAGAGCCTTTCTCTCTTCCCTTCGTCACCGGCCCACGATATCTTTGACGCCTCTCCGGAGACTCTCTATACTCGGACCATGGCCGAGCCTGTCCGAAAAACCGGGAAGCCTTGGGTACCGGAACGCGAGGTCTTCGAGGAAGCCGAGGAGCGCTCCGTCCTCCAGCGTTGGGTCAAAGGTCCCGATGGCGAGATGGAGCTTCTGGAGCTCTCCCTCACGCCGGAGCTCTTTCTCGACCCGGAGCTCGACGACAAGATGGTCCAGGGAGAATGGCACGATCTCACAGGCGTGGAAATCAGCGTTCTCCTCCGGAATCATTTCCGGCTGCAGCCGGACGTCCGGGTCTTTCATGACCTGAAACACCTGCTCGGTCCCGGCCTGCCGGCTCCCGCGCCGGACGTCTCGGTCGTCCGGGGTATCCACGACCCGGAGCCCTTGGACAGTCTCGATCTCGCCAAGGAGGGTGTGCGGCCCTCCTTGGTCATCGAGGTGGTCTCTCCTCTGAGCGCTCGCGTACGCCAGACGGATCTGGACAGGAAGGTCAAGCTCTACCAGCGCGTCGGCATCCCCGAGTATCTGATCGCGGATGCCACACGCCGGCGCCCCGGCCGGCGCTTCACTCTCCTGGGCTACCGTCTCGATGCCGCCGGCAACTACAGGTCCATCGAGCCGGACTCTCAAGGACGCTTCCTCTCCGAGACAATCGGCATCTGGTTCCAGGTCTCTCCGGACGGTCAACGGATCTTCCTTTTCGAATACCCGTCGGGCCGGCGTTTGCTGAGCTTGACGGAAGAAGAGGAGAGAGCCAATCGAGAGGCGGAGGCCCGGAGAGCAGCCGAGATGGAAGTGGCACGCCTGCGCGCGGAGCTCGAACGCCTGCGCGGGGGCGCCTGACTCGAAGACCTCCCTCGAGCCGAAAGAGCAAAATGTCGGAGGTTGTGCAGAACCCCCGACGTTTTGTATGCTGCACGTCACCGTGACGGTCCCTCCAGAGCATCAAGTCCTCCAGATCATCCGGCAGCTTGGGATTGTGCGTGCGGCCGACCTTGAAACGCGCGGGGTCCCAAGAGGGCAGCTCTACCAGCTCCTGCGGAAGGGCCTGATCGAGCGGCAGGCTCGGGGGATTTACGTCGCAAGCCATCACCCCTTCACCGCCGAGCATACGCTCGCACAGGTCGCCAAGAGGGTTCCGGGCGGTGTTCTGTGCCTGCTGACCGCGCTGCGCTTCCATGAGCTGACGACTCAAGATCCCGCCGAGGTGTGGATCGCGTTGCCCGAGAAGGCCCGCAAGCCGCAGCTCGACTACCCTCGTCTGCGGGTCGCTCGGTTTTCCGGGGCGGCTCTGACAGAAGGCATCGAGACGCACCGTCTGGAAAACGTCGATGTGCGTGTGTACTCGGCTGCCAAGACGGTGGCTGACTGCTTCAAGTACCGCAATAAGGTTGGCATTGATGTCGCGGTCGAGGCTCTGCGCGACTTCAGTCGCCGATATCGCGGCGGTGCAACCGAGCTGGCTCGTTTCGCGCGCATCTGCCGCGTAACTCGCGTGATGCAGCCCTACCTGGACGCGATCACGTGACCGGCCGGACGCAGAACCTCTCAGCTTCCGTCGCCGCAAGGCTTCTCCAGCGCGCCAAGCAGACCGGCGACGTTTACCAGACCCTCCTCACGAGCTTCTGCTTCGAACGCTTCCTGTATCGCCTCGGTGTTTCCGACAACCGCGAGCGCTTCGTGCTCAAGGGCGCGATGCTCCTTCGTCTGTGGTCTGATCAGCCTTACCGGGCAACTCGCGATCTGGATCTGCTGCGTAAGGGAGACGGCTCGTTCGAAGCCATCCGGAACGATATTCGGGCGATCTGCATGGCGAAGGTGGAGGCTGACTCGGTCGTGTTCGACTCTGACTCGATCCGGATTGAGGCGATTCGAGCTGAAGACGAGTACTCGGGTTCCCGCGCAACGCTCCTGGCCCATTGCGGGACGTCGCGGCTGACGCTGCAGATCGATCTGGGGTTGGAGGATTCAGTGTGGCCCGCGCCCCGAATCTGCGTCTATCCCGCGCTGCTCGACTTCCCGGCCCCCCAGGTGCTGGCGTATCCACGCGAGGCGGTGATCGCGGAGAAGCTCGAAGCCATGGTCATCCTCGGTGACCGCAACAGCCGGATCAAGGACTTCTTCGACCTTTACTACCTCGGAAGCCACTTCGACTTCGATCGGGTGACTTTGGCGGAGGCGATTCGGAGAACGTTCGAGAGACGACGGACGCCGATCCCCAATGAGGATCCTATTGGCCTGACGCCTGAGTATTGGGAGAATCCGTCGCGCCCGGCCCAAGTGCAAGCGTTCGTCCGTCGCGCCGGCCTGACGGCGGGCAACGCGTCTGAAGCAGGCGAGATCGTGCGCCTGCTCGGCGCGTTCCTCCTGCCAGTCCTTGACGACCTCCGCCACGGAGCGCGCCGCGAGGGGAGTTGGGTACCGGGAGGACCGTGGAACTCCGTCGGTCCAAGATAGGCTTTGAAGAGTTCGCGCCCATGTTTTTCGCACAGGTGCGGACCTCTTTCGGAGCACCTACCGCCACGCTCACTGAACGGCAATGACCAGTCCCCCTTTCTACGCCCATTCTCTCCAAGACCGGTCCGAAACGGATTGGGAGGATCTGGAAGAACACCTCCAGAAAGTCGCTGCCCAAGCTGCCTCGTTCGCCTCGGCGTTCAACGCCAGTGAGTGGGGTCGGCTCGCCGGCCTCTGGCACGATCTGGGTAAGTTTCGGGTGGAATTCCAGGCTCGGCTGCGCGGTAGCCGTGAGTCGGTGGAACATGCGGGCGTCGGTGCGGCTCTTGCCTTCTCCAAGGACAAGACGTCGGGAGCCCCTCTCGCGTTTGTCATCGCTGGCCATCATGCCGGGCTGGCCGACTTCGTCGGGTCCGGGGAGGGAGGCCGCCGGTCTTTGAAAGAGCGGTTGATCCAGAACGCCAAGACGTTGGCTCATCTGAGGCCGGCTCTTCCTCCGGCTCTCATCGCGCCTGCCGTTCCTCCCCTTCCCAGCCAACTGATGGACTTTCACCGCTTGGAGTTGTGGACGCGCTTCCTCTTCTCCTGCCTCGTCGACGCTGATTATCTGGCCACGGAGAGCTTCTACTCTCCCGGGGCTCGCTCCGTCGTGGGAGAAGGGAGCGATGAAATACCGGTCCTCCGGCAACGGCTCGACGAGTCTCTCGACAAGCTGCGCGATGGTCTGACCGAGGAGCGGCAGGGCTCCCTGGTGAACCGGCGGCGTACCGAGGTGCTGGCCGCCTGCCGTCGGGCGGCGGAGCTTCCGCCGGGAGTGTTCAGCTTGACGGTTCCTACCGGCGGGGGCAAGACGCTTTCGGCGATGGCGTTCGCGTTGCGCCATGCCGAGCTCAACGGTTTGCGCCGCGTCGTCGTCGCCATCCCCTACACCAGTATCATCGAGCAGAACGCGGCGGTGTATCGCGCAGCTCTCGGCGGGCCCAACGTTCTCGAGCACCATTCCGGAATCGACCCGCTCGCCGCAGAGGAAGAGGATCGGGAGGGAGAAATCCGGCGCCGCCTGGCGGCCGAGAACTGGGACGCGCCGGTCGTCGTCACCACCAACGTTCAGCTCTTCGAATCCCTTTTTGCCGCCTCGCCTTCGCGCTGCCGCAAGCTCCACAACCTCGCGGGCAGCGTCCTTCTGCTCGACGAGGCGCAGACGCTTCCGGTGGGCTATCTACTCCCCGTTCTGGAGGTGTTGGGCGAGCTGGTCGCCAGCTACAGGTGTACAGTCGTCCTGACCACAGCGACCCAACCGGCGCTGGCACGGCGGGACAGCCTCCCCGCGGGCCTCGACCGGGTCCAGGAGATCGTGCCCGACCCGGCTGCGCTGGCGCGTGATCTGGCTCGGGTCGAACCGGTCTGGCCGGAGCCCGGAGCGGGCCCCCTGCTCTACGAGGATCTCGCCCGCGAGCTGGCCGACCATGAGCGCGTTCTCGCCATCGTCCACCGCCGGCAGGACGCTCGCCGGCTGGCCGAACGGATTCCCCAGGAGGGGCGGTTTCACCTCTCCGCCCTGATGTGCCCGGCCCATCGATCCGAGGTCCTCGCCAGGGTCTCGGACAGGATGAAAGAGGAACGAGCCGTCTGCCGCCTGGTTGCCACGCAGTTGGTCGAGGCAGGCGTCGACCTCGACTTTCCGGTCGTCTATCGTTGCCTGGGAGGTCTCGACAGCCTGGCGCAGGCGGCAGGCCGGTGCAACCGCGAAGGGCGTCTTCCCGGCAAGGGACGGGTCGTGTTCTTCCGTGCCGAGACGCCGCCTCCCAGCGGTCTTCCTGACCGAGGTCTCCGCATTACCGAGGGCCTGCTCCTCGAGAGCCGCTCGAGGGGCGAAGAGCTCCAGCTCGAAGACACAGGGATCTACGAGATCTTCTTCCGCAGCCTGTATTTCGAGAGCGAGCTCGATGCACACGGCATCCAGGCTCTGCGGCAGGGACTCCGCTTCGAGAGCGTGGCGCGTAAAGTCCGTCTGATCGATTCCGGGGCTTTGCCGGTCATCGTCCCCTGGGGGGCGGCGGGGGAACGGCTGGAGAACATCCGCCGCTACGGTCCCGACCGGCTCCGCCTCCGTGCTCTCCAGCCCTTCGTGGTCAACCTTTTTCCGAGAAGTGTGTCCAAACTACAGAACGCCGGCGCGCTCGAAGAGATCGCCGACGGCATCCTGGCCTTGCACTCGGCCTTTCACCAGCAGTACGACGCCGATTTCGGCCTGCTTCTTGACGACGACGAGCCGCAGCCCGACCCGGCGCGCCTGATCGTTTGAGCCGGGGCGGGCCGGCTGGAGGACATGAGCATGGCAGCTTCACGAAGCCCGACGCTCCGCCTGCGTGCGCGCGGACCGCTCGCCTGCTTCACCCGTCCCGAGCTCAAGGTGGAGCGTGTCTCCTATCCGGTGATGACTCCTTCGGCGGCCCGTGGCCTCCTGGAGGCTGTGGTTTGGAAGCCGGCCATCTCTTGGCGGATCGAGCGCATCCAGGTGCTCGCGCCCATCCGCTTCGTGGCCTTCCGGCGGAACGAAGTCTCGACGCGGGCGTCTTCCCCGCCGGCGGCAATCGTCCGCGACGGGGGAGAGGTCCATTCCTATTTTGCTGACGAGGACCGGGCGCAGCGGAACACTCTTGCTCTCCGTGACGTGGACTACATCATTGAAGCTCACATCAGGCTCACCGAGCGCGCCGGCCCCGCCGACAATCTCACGAAGTTCGTCGACATCTTCGAACGACGGGTGGAGAAGGGGCAGTGCTTCCACCAGCCGTATCTAGGTTGCCGTGAATTTGCCGCCGAGGTTCATCCCGCGACAAATCTGCCGGTGCCGGTCGATGACAGCCGCGATCTCGGCCGCATCCTTTGGGACATTGAATATCGTGCCGGGCGCAACCGACCGCTCTTCTTCGCCGCGCGCCTGGACCGCGGTGTGCTGGAGGTTCCTCTGGAGCCTCCGGCGGCCGTTAAGGAAGAAGAAGGAGGGGCGGTGTGATTCTCCAGGCTCTGTACGATCTCGCCCAACGCGAACGGCTGATGGAAGACCCCGACTTCGAATGGAAGCCCGTGGCGTGGCTGGTCCTTGTCGGCCGCAACGGAGAGCTTCTAGGGATTCATAGCACCCATACGATTCCGGAGGGAGACGAGGGAAAGGGGAAGAAAAAGCCGAAGCCCCGGCCCAAGAGCTTTCCGGTTCCCCGGGAACCCGGCCGGACCAGCGGCGACCGCGCATTTTTCCTGTACGACAAAGCCGAGTACCTCTTGGGGCTCGATCCCGAGCCGGAGCCGGCGAAACGAAGGCCCGTGGAGAAGCTCGCCAGCCGCTTGGCACTGTTTCGCGAGCGCGCGGAGGAGTGCCTGGCGGCGACGGGAGATGAAGGCGTTCGGGCGGTCTGCCTCTTCCTGGAACGCAACGCTCGGGGAGAGCTCGCTGTCGCGTTGCCGGAAGGCTGCGTCTCGAACGACCTCTTTGCGTTCATCTACCATCCGGACGGCGACCGGCTGGTGACTTCGCGGCCCAAAGTCCAGGAGTATTGGCGGGACCTACGTGCCCGGGAGGAGGCGCCGGGAGTCGAACGGGCGATCTGTCTCGTTTCGGGCCGTTGGGCGGTCCCTGTCGACAAACTGCCCGGGATCAAGAACGTGCCGGGAGGTTCCAGCAGCGGTGTGGCCCTGATCTCGTTCAATGCCAGCGCCTTCGAGTCTTATGGTTGGTCGGGCAACGAAAACGCACCCATTTCCCGCGAGGCCGCGGAGGCCTGCGCCACGGCCCTCAACCGGTTGCTGCATCCGGCTTTTCCCGATCCGGTGCAACCGGGGCAGACGCTTCCGTCCCGGCACCTCCGCCTGAGTGCCGACTCCGTGGTCTGCTTTTGGACCTCGACTGACAGTGGTGACAGCTTCGCCGCGCAGCTTGCCGCTCTCTTCGATGCCAATCCGGACGAGGTCCGCGAGCTTTACCAGTCGATCTGGAGAGGCGAGCCGGTGAAGATCGAAGATCCTTCGCTCTTTTACGCGCTCACCCTCTCCGGCACGCAGGGGCGAGCCATCCTGCGGGATTGGTTCGAAGAGAACGTCGGGTGGGTCGCGAAGAACCTGGCGTGTCATTTCGCCGACCTGGCCATCGCTCGCAACACGCCGCCACCCAAGGGCAGGGAACTCCCGCCGGTGCTCCCCCTCCGTATCCTTCTCCGATCGCTTGCCGTCCGAGGAGACGAGAAGGAAGTGCCGGCCGCCCTGGCCGGCCAGATCGTTCGCGCCGCGTTGGGCGGCACACCCTACCCCCTGGGCATCCTCCAGCGCGCCCTGGAGCGTACCCGTGCCGAAATTGGCCGGGACGAATGGAGCGACTTGGAACGCCGCGACGCGCGTGCCGCTCTGATCAAGGCCGTCCTCGCGCGTCGGCGACGCTCCGGGCAAGCCACCACTTCCTATCCGGAGATTACCGTCACCATGGACCCGAACAACACAACTCCCGGTTATCGGCTCGGGCGGCTCCTGGCCGTCCTCGAACGCATGCAGGAGATCGCCCTGCGCGATGTTGGCGCCTCCGTGGTCGATCGCTTCTTCGGCTCCGCTTCGGCTACACCGGGCGCCGTCTTTCCCCGGCTGCTGAAAGGATTCCGGCATCACGCCAGGAAAGCCAAAGATGAGAAGGAGCTGGCGCAGCGCGCGTACTACCTCGAGCGAGCTGCCGACGAGATCCTGTCGGATATCGAGGGCTTTCCGGCCTATCTCTCGCTCGAAGAGCAGGGTCTCTTCGTCCTCGGCTACCACCATCAGCGGCATGACCTTTTCCTCTCGCGGGAAGAACGGGAGCGGCGCCGGCACGAGCAGGAGTCCGAATCCGATTCCGCCCCCATGTGACCGATCCTGAACGAGCGCAAGGAGAGAAATCCGATGGCCATTACGACCGCCAGCCCTGTCGTCGCACACCGCTACGACTTCGTACTTCTGTTCGATGTGATCAACGGAAATCCCAACGGCGACCCCGATGCAGGGAATGCGCCGCGTGTCGATCCCGAGACCGGGCATGGCCTGGTCAGCGACGTGGCGATGAAGCGGAAGATCCGCAACTACGTGCTCCTGGCGAAGAGCGGCCTGAACGGTGAGGCTCTCGCGCCCGGATACGACATCTACGTCAAGCACCGGGGGGTTCTGGAACAGCTCCACCGCCAGGCGTACGAGGTCCAGGGTCTGAGGACCGATGACAAGTCGAAGGAAGCTCGGCTCTCGAACGTGGAAAAGGCGCGCGCCTGGATGTGTCAGAACTATTTCGATATTCGCGCCTTCGGCGCAGTCCTCACCCTGGAGATCAATTGCGGCCAGGTACGTGGCCCCGTCCAGATCACTTTCTCGCGCTCCGTTGAGCCGATCGCGGCCTTGGAGCAGTCGATCACGCGTAAGGCCGTGGCGACCCAGCGCGAAGCGGACAGCCAGATCGAAAAGAGCGGCCAGGTCGTGGGAACCATGGGCCGGAAAGAGCTCGTCCCCTACGGCCTGTATCTGGCTCACGGCTTCGTGTCGGCCCACCTCGCCGCCGATACCGGCTTCACCGAGGCGGACCTGGATCTTGTCTGGGAGGCGCTGGCGAACATGTTCGAGCACGACCGGTCGGCAACCCGCGGTGAGATGGCTACCCGCAAGCTCCTTGTCTTCGAGCACGAGAACCCGTTGGGCAACTCGCCGGCGCATGCCTTGTTCTCCCGGGTGACCGTCGAGCGCAAAGATAAGTCACGGCCCGCGCGCGCCTTCGAGGACTATGACGTCCTGATCGACAGAGAAAACCTGCCGCGTGGAGTCACTTTGCACGAGAGGTTGTAATGACCGAAGACGACCTCCTCCCGCTTTCCGCTCTCCAGCACCTGCTGTTCTGCGAGCGGCAATGTGCGCTGATCCATCTGGAGCAGGTGTGGGTGGAGAATTCGTTGACCGTCGAAGGCCGGCACCTCCATGAGCAGGCGGACAGCGGGGTCCAGGAATCCCGAGGCGATCTCCGCATCGCCCGGGCGCTGCCCTTGCGCAGTCTCCGTCTCGGGCTCTCCGGCCGGTCCGACGTCGTCGAGTTTCACCGGATCGGCGAGAGCTCGTGGCGGCCCTTTCCGGTCGAATACAAGCGCGGCCGGCCGAAGAGCCACCGGGCCGATGAGGTGCAACTCTGCGCCCAGGCTCTCTGCCTGGAGGAGATGCTGGAAACGTCCGTGCCGGCGGGTGCTCTCTTTTATGGTCAGACCCGGCGACGCCTCGACGTGGCATTCGACGCGGAGCTTCGGCTCTTGACCGAAGAGACCGCGGACCGGCTCCAGCGCCTGATCGCCTCCGGCATCACCCCCGCGCCGGTTCACGAACCGAAATGTGATCAGTGCTCTCTCCTCCCGGTCTGTATGCCCGCCGCTCCAGCAGGATCGGCCCGCCAGTACCTCGACCGTTTCCTCCGCGCGGCCCAGCAAGCCGGTGTCGACTGAGAACGCCGATTGAGGCTAAAACCATGAAGCGGCATCAGAACACGCTCTACGTCACCTCCCAGGGGGCCTATCTGGCCAAGGAAGGCGAGGCCGTCGTCGTCCGCATCGACAGGGAAGAGAAGCTCCGCGTGCCCATCCACATGCTCGGGAGCATCGTCTGCTTCGGGCAGGTCACGGCCAGTCCCTTCGTCCTCGGCTTCTGTGGCGAGCGCGGTGTCGGCGTTTCCTTCCTGACCATGAACGGCCGTTTCCTCGCGCGGGTGCAAGGCCCCATCTCCGGCAACGTCCTCTTGCGGCGCGAGCAGTACCGCCGGGCCGATGACCCGATCTCCTCCGCCTCGCTCGCCCGGTGCATCGTCGTGGCGAAGGTCGCCAACAGCCGGACCGTCCTCCTGCGCGCTCTGCGAGACCGGCCCCAGTCCACCGGAAGCGATGGCTTGCGGACCGCCGCGGCCACCCTGGCCCAACATCTCTCCAGCCTGCCAGAAGGCATGCCTCTGGATGCGGTCCGCGGTCTCGAAGGCGCCGCCGCCCGCGCCTACTTCGAGGCATTCGACCACCTCGTGACCCAGCAGAAAGAATCCTTCTTCTTTCGCGAGCGAAGCCGCCGGCCACCGCTCGACAACCTCAACGCCCTCCTCAGCTTTCTCTATACGCTTCTCTGTCATGACGTCGCCGCGGCGCTGGAAGCCGTGGGCCTCGACCCGGCAGTCGGCTTCCTGCACCGGGACCGGCCCGGCCGGCCCAGCCTCGCCCTCGATCTGATGGAAGAGCTGCGCGCCTTCCTCGCGGACCGGCTCGCCCTGTCTCTCATCAATCTGCAACAGATCCGCGCGGCGGACTTCGAGCACAAGGAAACGGGGGGCGTCGTTCTGGAGAGCGAGGCGCGCAAGACCGTCCTCACGGCTTACCAGAAGCGGAAGCAGGAGGAGATCTCTCATCCCTTTCTGGGAGAGAAGACGACCGTCGGGCTCCTGCCTCATCTCCAGGCGGCTCTCCTCGCCCGGCATCTCCGCGGTGATCTGGATGGCTATCCTCCTTTCTTCTGGAAGTGAGGTGAGACGCCATGATGGTCCTCGTCAGCTACGATGTCGCCACCACCACGAAAGCGGGCCGGCGACGGCTGCGCCAAGTGGCCAAGACGTGCCTCGACTTCGGCCAGCGCGTGCAGAACTCGGTCTTCGAATGCGTTGTCGATCCGACCCAATGGACACAGCTTCGCCTCCGCCTGCTCCAGACCATTGACGAGAAGGAAGACAGTCTTCGCGTCTATTACCTCGGCGCGAGCTGGAAAAGGAAAATCGAACACTATGGAGCGAAGGATGTGCCAGATCTCGAGGAGCCTTTGCTTGTCTGAGAGAGCGGCGTGGCCGGCGGCTTGACACTGGCCGCGCCGGGAAGACCCCTCTGGAGCGCATTGGCATAGACGAGCCCCGCAGCTTCCATTCCCGCCGACGCACCGCGAACCAGGATCGCCCAGGGCTTACCCCCGAGAGGTTCGCGGCTCTGGTAAACCGCTGAAGCCAAAGATTCCAGAACGGTGAAACCGGCGGCGGCCTGCCGTCCTGCCACCTCCGGCCCGCCGGTTCGCGCCAAAGGCGCCGAAACCGACTGAATCGAGTAGACTTGTTGGGTCGCAGTCGCCCTCCGTGCGGGGGCGTGGATTGAAACGACGACGTCGACGGTATCCCCACGGTGGAGCGGATCGTCGCCCTCCGTGCGGGGGCGTGGATTGAAACCCCCAACCTGGGAAGCAGGTTACGGTGTAACCGAGTCGCCCTCCGTGCGGGGGCGTGGATTGAAACGGCCGCGGCGCTACCGGATATCCTGCGGCTCTGCCGTCGCCCTCCGTGCGGGGGCGTGGATTGAAACCTATAACTGGCCGGAAAATGGTCCCCGGTGGCCATGTCGCCCTCCGTGCGGGGGCGTGGATTGAAACGCTCAGCGGTGCTGCGAGGCTCTCACTCGTCGCTGTCGCCCTCCGTGCGGGGGCGTGGATTGAAACGTCCACTGGAGCCAGAGCGCCAAGGGCCAGGAGCGTCGCCCTCCGTGCGGGGGCGTGGATTGAAACAGCATCTACGCGCACGGCTCGATCGGTCACGATCAGAGTCGCCCTCCGTGCGGGGGCGTGGATTGAAACATCGCCAGCCAGCCGGCGGACTGCGGGGTGTCGGTCGCCCTCCGTGCGGGGGCGTGGATTGAAACTCGGAGCCCAGTTGCCACCTGACCACGCTTCGCCAGTCGCCCTCCGTGCGGGGGCGTGGATTGAAACCTCCCTGGCGCGGCTGAAGCTCGAATTCTTGGGCGTCGCCCTCCGTGCGGGGGCGTGGATTGAAACGCCTGCATGGACCGACTGCAGGGCGCCGCTAGCGCGTCGCCCTCCGTGCGGGGGCGTGGATTGAAACCTAATCACTCTGCGCAAGCGTACACGGCGGCGCAGAGTCGCCCTCCGTGCGGGGGCGTGGATTGAAACTCGGAGCAGCTCGAGGGCCAGCGGTCCGCCCCCGAGTCGCCCTCCGTGCGGGGGCGTGGATTGAAACACACGGGAACCGACATGATGGCGCTCGTGGTGCGCGTCGCCCTCCGTGCGGGGGCGTGGATTGAAACGGGTCCTCGGGGGTCTTCTCGACCTGTGCTCAGGTCGCCCTCCGTGCGGGGGCGTGGATTGAAACTCCGTCAGGCTCCGGAGGGTTGTCAGGGTGGCCGGGTCGCCCTCCGTGCGGGGGCGTGGATTGAAACCGCCCAGCAGCTCCGCGGCAGCATCTACGCCTTCGCCCTGGTCGCCCTCCGTGCGGGGGCGTGGATTGAAACCGCCACACGTCTTCCCGCAGCGCGCACAATCACTCGTCGCCCTCCGTGCGGGGGCGTGGATTGAAACGTCTCCTTACGCCGTTGCGAGACTCAACACCTCACGTCGCCCTCCGTGCGGGGGCGTGGATTGAAACATGCGCCGCCTCCTGCCCTTCGGCCGTCCGATCCCGTCGCCCTCCGTGCGGGGGCGTGGATTGAAACTCGCAGGCCGGTTCGGCAAGCGTATGGTGACGGCGCGTCGCCCTCCGTGCGGGGGCGTGGATTGAAACAGACGGAGCGGGCCGACCTGCGCTCCAGGATCGAGTCGCCCTCCGTGCGGGGGCGTGGATTGAAACAGGGTCGCCGAGAGCGTGCACAGCGAGCTGTTCGGTCGCCCTCCGTGCGGGGGCGTGGATTGAAACACGATCGTGACGGCGACGTGGCGCGGGCGTGCGTCGTCGCCCTCCGTGCGGGGGCGTGGATTGAAACAGTCAGGAACAGGATTGTGGCAACCTGCGGCCAACGTCGCCCTCCGTGCGGGGGCGTGGATTGAAACCTCCTTGCCGCCGCCCTGACGCCCCGTGAGAACTGGTCGCCCTCCGTGCGGGGGCGTGGATTGAAACGAAATGATCCTCGGGACGGAGCGCGTGGCGCCGAGGTCGCCCTCCGTGCGGGGGCGTGGATTGAAACGCTACGTCCGAGACCGCGTGTATCCACGTTCCGGGTCGCCCTCCGTGCGGGGGCGTGGATTGAAACAGGAAACATTGCTGACGCCAGTGGCAACGGCGGTTCGGTCGCCCTCCGTGCGGGGGCGTGGATTGAAACGTCTGGAGTCGAGCGGCCAGGTCGCCGCGTGGGCCGGTCGCCCTCCGTGCGGGGGCGTGGATTGAAACGTCAGAGAGGGTGAGGGCGGCGAAATCCTCCTGGTCGCCCTCCGTGCGGGGGCGTGGATTGAAACGGCGCGCCGCTGCACGCCGAGACTCTCCGCGATCGTCGCCCTCCGTGCGGGGGCGTGGATTGAAACATCATCTGCGTCAGGATCGTCGCGGCCTCGGCCGTCGCCCTCCGTGCGGGGGCGTGGATTGAAACCTTGAAGGCCAGGGCGGTGCGGCTGGTGCTCGGCGTCGCCCTCCGTGCGGGGGCGTGGATTGAAACAGAGCAAAGAGCATGTCGCGTGCGCACTCTTCCGTCGCCCTCCGTGCGGGGGCGTGGATTGAAACCCGGGCTTCCGCGAGTGGTCGCCGGTCTCCTAGGTCGCCCTCCGTGCGGGGGCGTGGATTGAAACCAGATCCTCGGCTACGAAGTGCAGCAATACCTGGGTCGCCCTCCGTGCGGGGGCGTGGATTGAAACCGGTAGGCGGCGACGCTGTCCAGCCGGACCTCGAAGTCGCCCTCCGTGCGGGGGCGTGGATTGAAACATTCCGGGTGGACCTCCTCTCCCCCGCAGGGGCAAAGTCGCCCTCCGTGCGGGGGCGTGGATTGAAACTTCGTCAACATCGACCGCCGCCACGTCAAGGCCAAGTCGCCCTCCGTGCGGGGGCGTGGATTGAAACCTACACCCACGCACACGCGCCCGGAGGAGGTTACTGTCGCCCTCCGTGCGGGGGCGTGGATTGAAACTTCATCGCCTGCTCGAACGCGGCGAATTCGTCGAGTCGCCCTCCGTGCGGGGGCGTGGATTGAAACACCGGCGCATTGCCGGGCACCGAGGAGCGCAGCAGTCGCCCTCCGTGCGGGGGCGTGGATTGAAACCAGCTCCTGGAGGTAGAGGGCGTACGTCTGGCTGGTGTCGCCCTCCGTGCGGGGGCGTGGATTGAAACCTGTTCCGCCGCTCTGCGCTCATGTGGGCTGTTCGTCGCCCTCCGTGCGGGGGCGTGGATTGAAACACCTTCGCCTCGGCCGGGTACCTGAAGGGCGTGCAGGTCGCCCTCCGTGCGGGGGCGTGGATTGAAACGTGATGGCTGCGCGTCGCTCCTCCCTTTCATCCTGTCGCCCTCCGTGCGGGGGCGTGGATTGAAACAGGACCTGAGCGCGGGCATCGTCGAGGCCTGGCAGGTCGCCCTCCGTGCGGGGGCGTGGATTGAAACGCCAACCTCCTGCGTCAGATGCCAGAGCGCTACGTCGTCGCCCTCCGTGCGGGGGCGTGGATTGAAACGTGAGCTTCCAGGCAGTCAAAGGCATCCTCTCTGGTCGCCCTCCGTGCGGGGGCGTGGATTGAAACTCGATGCGATCCTCGGCGGCGGGCAGAGCCGCGTCGTCGCCCTCCGTGCGGGGGCGTGGATTGAAACATAGGTGCCGTCCGGCAGGCGACGGCGCTGGACGTCGCCCTCCGTGCGGGGGCGTGGATTGAAACGCCACGGCGGCCGGATCTCCGTACGCCTTCGCGAGTCGCCCTCCGTGCGGGGGCGTGGATTGAAACTTGAGGAGGGCCAGGCGCACGCGGTCGCGCGGGGGTCGCCCTCCGTGCGGGGGCGTGGATTGAAACATGTTGCCCGTGCCGGTCGTCGTCGTCGTCTCCTGGGTCGCCCTCCGTGCGGGGGCGTGGATTGAAACACTCCGCCGCCCGCCGAAAGCGCCAGGAGGTCGGGCGTCGCCCTCCGTGCGGGGGCGTGGATTGAAACGCAATCCGCTGGAGGTACATCGCGCCTCGCACCAGTCGCCCTCCGTGCGGGGGCGTGGATTGAAACCTGCGGTCGCCGCAATCCATGGACGAAATCCCGCGTCGCCCTCCGTGCGGGGGCGTGGATTGAAACGCAGGACGGGGTGTCAGAAGGCGAGGTGCGAGCAGAGTCGCCCTCCGTGCGGGGGCGTGGATTGAAACGCGTTCGATCAATCCGGCGGGATACCCGGATCGCAGTCGCCCTCCGTGCGGGGGCGTGGATTGAAACAATGATATTAATCGATAAACGCGCGGGCTCCGAGTCGCCCTCCGTGCGGGGGCGTGGATTGAAACGACTGATGCCGCAGATCAACCTGCAAGGCCGCGGCGTCGCCCTCCGTGCGGGGGCGTGGATTGAAACGAGGATCCCCAAGCTGAACAGGGTTGGATTCCGGGGTCGCCCTCCGTGCGGGGGCGTGGATTGAAACTCGATCTCGCCCCGCTGATGTCGCCGGGCGAGCGTCGCCCTCCGTGCGGGGGCGTGGATTGAAACGTCGAGATCGCGGGCTGGGACTGCTCGGCGGCGCGTCGCCCTCCGTGCGGGGGCGTGGATTGAAACCTTCGGGCTCCGATTCCACGCCGAAGGGTGTCGCCCTCCGTGCGGGGGCGTGGATTGAAACCCCGAAAGGTGTTCAGCTCGACGTGGTAGAACTCGTCGCCCTCCGTGCGGGGGCGTGGATTGAAACTCGTCATGCCGGAGCTTGACGCCGCGCGGGCAATGGTCGCCCTCCGTGCGGGGGCGTGGATTGAAACTTACGTCCGGAGTGCAAGGCGAAGAGCGCAAGGTGTCGCCCTCCGTGCGGGGGCGTGGATTGAAACTCCAGCCTCTCCATCTCTCTCCCCCATTGTCCCAGTCGCCCTCCGTGCGGGGGCGTGGATTGAAACACGTTGCCCCGTTTGGCGCCGTGCGCGGCTGGCGTCGCCCTCCGTGCGGGGGCGTGGATTGAAACCCCTCCGGCTGCGTCATCATCTGGAAGGACGAAGGTCGCCCTCCGTGCGGGGGCGTGGATTGAAACCGCAACTGAAAGGACATTGCCCATGCAGCGCTCGGGTCGCCCTCCGTGCGGGGGCGTGGATTGAAACAGCTCGCCGCTTTGATTGATCAGCACAATGCGCCCGTCGCCCTCCGTGCGGGGGCGTGGATTGAAACAGCAGCTCGCGCTCGCGCTGCTCGAATTCGAGAGCGTCGCCCTCCGTGCGGGGGCGTGGATTGAAACGTGGCTGCCTGCGCATCCTGCAAGCGCGCGCAATGTCGCCCTCCGTGCGGGGGCGTGGATTGAAACTGGGGGTCCATGCTGGAGGCCGCCATCGCCCGAGTCGCCCTCCGTGCGGGTGCGTGGATTGAAACAAGTCCGAGCTCGGGGCCGGGATCGCTCCGCCGGCGTCGCCCTCCGTGCGGGGGCGTGGATTGAAACAGCTCGACTGCGTGCCTCACGAGCTGGCGATTGGTCGCCCTCCGTGCGGGGGCGTGGATTGAAACGCGAAAGCCCGCGAGCATATACAGGACCCGAGCGTCGCCCTCCGTGCGGGGGCGTGGATTGAAACCGGCCCTGAGGGAAAGAATGCAACCGCCGGTGTTGTCGCCCTCCGTGCGGGGGCGTGGATTGAAACTTCTTGCCGGAGAGGGAGAAGCTTGAGGGCAGCTGTCGCCCTCCGTGCGGGGGCGTGGATTGAAACATGTTCCTTGAAACCCATGGGAACATCGTAGGGGCGTCGCCCTCCGTGCGGGGGCGTGGATTGAAACACGTGGAAGCCGCGGGCGCGCAGGGATTCCCGCGTGGTCGCCCTCCGTGCGGGGGCGTGGATTGAAACAGCTTGTGGAGGGCCTGCGACGTTGCGGAAGCAGGTCGCCCTCCGTGCGGGGGCGTGGATTGAAACGACACCGGGCAGATACGGGTCCACGAGGCCTGCCGGTCGCCCTCCGTGCGGGGGCGTGGATTGAAACAAAGGCGGGAAGGGGAGACCCGGAGGGCTCCCGGTGTCGCCCTCCGTGCGGGGGCGTGGATTGAAACTCTACCGCCTGGAGACGGACGGCGCAGGGGTCGTGGTCGCCCTCCGTGCGGGGGCGTGGATTGAAACTCGCTCCTCGTCAACGTCCTCGGCCTGGTCGAGGTCGCCCTCCGTGCGGGGGCGTGGATTGAAACTCGCTGGCGCTGGTCAGGCTTCCCCAGCCGGTACAGTCGCCCTCCGTGCGGGGGCGTGGATTGAAACCCGGACCGCATGCCGCCGGAGAGAAGCAGCACGAGGTGTCGCCCTCCGTGCGGGGGCGTGGATTGAAACACCCCCGACCTGCGGAACGAGATGTTCAAGGTCGCGGTCGCCCTCCGTGCGGGGGCGTGGATTGAAACGCCTCGCCTGGCGGGGTGAAGTCGCCGCCCGTCGTGTCGCCCTCCGTGCGGGGGCGTGGATTGAAACGCGACCTGGGCCGCCGCCATGGCGCGCTGGATGACGTCGCCCTCCGTGCGGGGGCGTGGATTGAAACACTCGTGGCGGAGGCGCCAGTGGTAGGTGCGGGTCGCCCTCCGTGCGGGGGCGTGGATTGAAACCCTCGTGAAGAAGTCCTCCTTACCCATGGGGAGCCGTCGCCCTCCGTGCGGGGGCGTGGATTGAAACTTGTTGTCGGCCTGAATCGTCCCTATCTCGTACTGTCGCCCTCCGTGCGGGGGCGTGGATTGAAACGATCTCTCTGGTGTTGAGGTGCGTTGTCTTGCTCAGTCGCCCTCCGTGCGGGGGCGTGGATTGAAACACCCCGGCACCGATCTCTGGATGCGCGGCGCGCGTCGCCCTCCGTGCGGGGGCGTGGATTGAAACTCGTCGGCGTGCGACATCAATCGGCCCCAGCACTCGTCGCCCTCCGTGCGGGGGCGTGGATTGAAACTTGTGGAGATCGGCAAGATCTTCGAGGAGAAGGAGTCGCCCTCCGTGCGGGGGCGTGGATTGAAACTCGAAGCGTGCGGCGAGCCGAGCCAGGACGCGACCGTCGCCCTCCGTGCGGGGGCGTGGATTGAAACAGCACGGCGTGCGGGCTCGCGATCACGAACATTTAGTCGCCCTCCGTGCGGGGGCGTGGATTGAAACCTCGCCGATCAAGAAATAGCTCTCCAGAAGCTCGTCGCCCTCCGTGCGGGGGCGTGGATTGAAACGTCGTGATCCGCGGCACCGACGGCGAGGTCCGGGGGTCGCCCTCCGTGCGGGGGCGTGGATTGAAACGTCCGCCACGATCAAGTCGACCAACTTCTGGCGCAAGTCCCGGTCGAAGACCCGGACGCCAGCATCTGGGAGACGGTCGTCCGCCTGGTCTCGAACGCCTTCGTGAAGGCCATCCTCCCGGGCTTCGACCGCGAGTTCGAAGCGGCGCAGCGCGGGAGCTGACCCGCGGGTCAGGCCGGTTGGCCCGCGGAGTGGGGAAGTTGCCCCACGAAGCCAGAGTGTGGACCCACGGCGTGGGCGGTTGGCCCCACAGATTGAGGGGATTGACCCGGGTGGTGGGGATGGTGGCCCGCGGGGCAGCCTGCCGGCCCCGCGGGCCGCACTGGTTGACCCACGGGGCAGGGTTGTGGCCCCACGGGCCGACCTGATGGCCCCGCGGGACAGGTTTGTTGCCCCGTGGGCCGAGAAGGCCGGCCCACGGGGCGAGCGTGCCGACCCGCGGAGCAGTTAGTGCACGCCGCGGGGCGAGAAGCCTGCTCCGCGGGGCCAACCGTTCACGCCGCGGGGCCAACTGCCTGCGAGAGAGGGCGGCAGCCACATGAAGCGGGTCAGATGAGGCACGCCCGCTCGTGGAAACCACCCGAGGCAAAGCGAATGCCCCCCGCCGGCTCAGGTACCTCGTCCGCCGGAGGGCGGAAGGCTCACGCCACGGCGGCGGCGGGCGGCAGATCGGGGCCGGTCTCACCGAGCCGCGCGGCGAGAATCACGCCGGCCCGCTCGAGAGCCAACCCGCCCGCCGCCTCAGCAGATTGGCCAGGCACTCCGGCCGGCGCACCAGGAACTCTACCGCATGCGCCGCCGCATCCAGCGACTCGTCGAACAGGGCCAGGTGTCCGGCGACCTCGCCGGCACTCGACTCGATCGCATAGCCCAAGGCGTCGGCTTCCTTCCGCAGCGCGGGCTCTCCTGCGGAACGCTCTGGTGGATCCTCGCTGCGGGGCTGGCTTCCTCTGCTACCCTCTCCTTCTTGGACACCCTCTGGCAGGACATCCGCTTCGGCGTCCGGACGCTGGTCCGCAGCCCCGCGACCTCCGTGGTGGCGCTGCTCACGCTGGCTCTGGGGATCGGGGCGAACACGGCCCTCTTCAGCGTGGTCAACGGCGTGCTGCTGAAGCCGTTGCCGTATCCGCAACCCGACCGGCTCGTGCTCGTGATGGAGAGCGATCCGGTGCGGGGGTTTCCTCGCTATCCGGTCGCGCCTCCCAATTTCGACGACTGGCGCCGGCAGAGTGAGGTGTTCGAGGCGATGGCGGCCATCCGGGAGCGCCGGTTCAACCTGACCGGGGGGGAGAGGCCCGAGACGCTGGCGGGGGCGAGCGTGACTCCCGAATTCCTTCGCGTGATGGGAATCCGGCCTGTCCTGGGCCGCGGTTTCCTTGCGGAGGAGGGGCGGCCCGGCGGACCCAAGGTCGCCGTCCTCTCTCATGGGCTCTGGCGGCGCCGCTTTGGGTCCGATCCCGGGATCCTGAGCCGGCAGGTGCAGATCGACGGCGAGAGCACGACCGTGATCGGGGTTCTGCCTCCCAGGTTCGACCTGCCCTCCAAGAGCGAGATCTGGCTGCCGCTCGTCTGGGACTTCAAGCCCGAGACGCGCGGCGGCCACTTCCTGATCGCGCTCGGCCGCCTCAAGCCGGGGGTCTCCCTGGAGCGGGCGCGGACGGAGATGGCGGCTCTCGCCGCCCGCCTCGAACGCCAATATCCAGAAACCAACACGGGCTGGACGACGATCGTCCTCCCACTCCATGGCATCCTGGTCGAGGAGGTGCGCCCGGCGCTCCTGCTGCTTCTCGGCGCGGTGGCCTTCGTGCTGCTCATCGCCTGCGCCAATGTGGCCAACCTCCTGCTCACGCGGCTGGCGTCGCGGGAGCGGGAGATCGCGGTGCGGACGGCTCTCGGCGCCGGGCGGGCGCGCCTGGTCCGCCAGATGGTCACCGAGAGCCTCGTGCTCTTCGGGATCGGCGGCGCCCTCGGCCTGCTGCTCGCGGTCTGGTCGACGCAGGTCCTGGTGGCGCTGTATGGCAAGGATCTGCCGCGCCAGGAGGAGATCGGTCTCGACGGCCGCGTCCTCCTCTTCACCCTCGCCCTCTCCCTGGGGACCGGCCTCCTCTTCGGCCTGGCGCCCGCGCTCTCCGCCAACCGGGGGCGCCTCTTCGGCGCTCTCAAGGAAGGTGGGCGAGCCGTGGCCGGCGGCGCGCGCGGCCGGCTGGTGCGCCGCCTCCTCGTCGTCGGCGAGGTGGCGGTCGCCCTGATCCTCCTGGTCGGGGCCGGCCTGCTGCTGCGGAGCTTCTCCCGGCTGCGCACGGTGGACCCCGGGTTCCGTCCGGAGGGGGTGCTCACCGCCGAGATCGCGCTGCCGGCCAAGAAGTTTTCCGACGATGAGCGGCGGATTGTCTTCACCCGGGAGCTGCTCGAACGGCTGCGGGCGATTCCGGGGGTGGAGTCCGCCGACACGGTCCTCCCGCTGCCGCTCAGCGGCTACGACTACCTCCGGGCGTACGTCGTCCAGGGGCGTCCGGAGCCGCCGCCGGGCCAGGAGACCACCGCGAACGTCCGGCTGGTCACGCCTGGTTTCTTCCAGACCCTGGGCATCCGCGTGCTCCAGGGCCGGGTCTTCACTCCGCAGGACGGCCCGGCCTCCGTGCCGGTGATCCTCGTCAACAAGACCATGGCCGACCGGACCTGGCCCGGCGAAAGCCCTCTCGGCCGGCGGCTCACGCTCGGCGGCTCGGGTCCGCGCTCCGAGTGGATCTGGAACGAGGTCGTGGGCGTGGTGGCGGACATCCACCATCAGACTCTGGACCAGGAGGCTGGCGCGGAGATCTACGTGCCGCAGCTCCAGAACCCGGTCGGCGGACCGCTGTCGATCCTTCTCAAGACCTCGGGGGAGCCCGGCCGTCTGGCCGGCGCCGTGCGCGAGGCGGTGCGCTCGATCGACGCCGACCTGCCGGTCGAGCGGGTGCGCACTCTGGAGAGCCTGGTTGCCGAGTCGCTGGCGGGCTCCCGCTTCCAGGCCGTGCTGCTCGGGATCTTCGCCGGAGCCGCCCTGTTCCTGGCCGCCATCGGCGTCTATGGGGTGATCAGCGACGCGGTGACGCACCGGACGCACGAGATCGGCATCCGCATGGCTCTGGGCGCGCGCCGGCCGGACGTGGTGCGGCTGGTGGTCCGCCAGGGGATGGCTCTGGTCCTGGCCGGCGTCGGGCTCGGCCTGGCCGTGGCCGTTCTCCTCCTCTGGGAGCTCTCCGACCGCGCCGGGGTTTATCTCTATCGAGGCCGGGCACTCGATCCCGTGACCCTTGGGACCGTGCCGCTGGTGCTCCTGGCCGTGGCCCTGGTGGCCAACTGGCTGCCGGCCCGGCGAGCGACGCGGGTGGAGCCGTCGGTGGCGTTGCGGTCGGAGTAGGGGAGGCCCTCACCCCCGGCCCCTCTCCCGCAAGCAGGAGAGGGGAGAGGGTTAGCTCGCGCAAGCTCGGATTGCTATGGACTGACTAACCTACACCCCTCTCCCACTCGTGGGAGAGGGGCTGGGGGTGAGGGCCCTTTCCTCTGATACCCTTTCCTCCTTGGAGGGAACCCTCTCTTTGGATACTTTGTGGCAGGACATCCGCTTCGGCTTCCGGACGCTCCTTCGCAGCCCGGCCACCTCGGTGGTGGCGCTTCTCACCCTGGCCCTGGGGATCGGGGCCAACACGGCGATCTTCAGCGTGGTCAATGGCGTGCTGCTGCAGCCGTTGCCCTATCCCGATCCCGGCGATCTCGTCGTCGTCCTGGAGAGCAACCCCGGCCTGGGGTTTCCGCGCTTCAGCGTTTCGCCGCCGAATTTCGATGACTGGCGCCGCCAGAACCAGGTGTTCGAGAGCATGGCCGCGGTCTCTGTGGGCCGCTTCAACCTGACCGGCGGCGAGCGCCCCGAGGCGGTGTATGGAGCGCAGGTGACCCCCGAGCTCTTCCGCACGCTCGGCGTCGCACCCGCGCTGGGCCGCGGCTTCCTTCCCGAGGAAGGCCGGGCCGGCGGTCCCAAGGTCGTGGTCCTCTCGCACGCGCTCTGGCAGCGGCGCTTCGGGTCCGACCCCGGCATCGTGAACCGGCAGATCCTGATCGACGGCGAGAGCTTCACGGTCATCGGCGTCATGCCATCCAGCTTCAGATTCCCCTCCAGAGGCGAGGTCTGGATGCCGCTCCCCTGGGATTTTCCGCCCGAGTCGCGGGGCGGTCATTTTCTGAATGTCGTCGGGCGCCTGAAGGATGGTATCACCTTGGAGCGGGCACGCACGGAGATGAAGGCGATCGCCGCCCGCCTCGAGCTCCAGTATCCGGACAGCAATAAAGGTTGGACGACCGATCTCCGCCTGCTGCAGGATGCCACGGTCGAGGGGGTGCGGCCGGCGCTCCTCCTGCTGCTCGCCGCGGTGGCGTTCGTGCTGCTCATCGCCTGCGCCAACGTGGCCAACCTCCTGCTGGCGCGGCTCGCGTCGCGCGAGCGGGAGATCGCGGTGCGCACGGCCCTCGGCGCCGGGCGGGTGCGCCTGGTGCGGCAGATGGTCACCGAGAGCATCGTCCTCTTCCTGGTGGGCGGCGCTCTCGGCCTGCTGCTCGCCACCTGGGCGACCCGTGCCCTGGTGGCGTTCTACGGCGACAGTCTGCCGCGCCAGCAGGAGGTCGGGATCGACAGCCGCGTCCTCCTCTTCACCCTCGTCCTCGCCCTGGTCACCGGAATCCTGTTCGGCCTGGCACCCGCGCTCTCCGCCACCAGCGGCGGGCTGTTCGGGGCGCTCAAGGAAGGGGGGCGGGCGGTGGCCGGCGGCGCCCGCGGCCGCCTTATGCGCAACCTCCTCGTCCTCGGCGAGGTCGCGGTCGCCCTGGTCCTCCTGGTGGGGGCCGGCCTGCTGCTGCGCAGCTTCGCTCGGCTGCGCGCGGTCGATCCCGGCTTCCGCCCCAAGGGAGTGCTGACGGCCGAGATCATCCTGCCGGCGAAGAAGTACGCCGAGCAGGAGCCTCAGATCCTGTTCACCCGCGAGCTGCTCGACCGCCTGCGGGCGATTCCGGGCGTGCAGTCCGCCGACACGGTCTTTCCGTTGCCTCTCGACCAGAACGGATTCGTGCTGGCCTTCGAGGTCCAGGGGCGTCCGGTCGCGGCGTCCGAGGACAGCAGTCTCCACGCGAACATCCGGCTCGTCACTCCCGACTTCTTCCGCACCATGGGCATCCGCGTGCTCCAGGGCCGCGTCTTTACCCCGCGCGACGACGCGAAGTCCGTGCCGGTGATCGTCGTCAACAAGATCATGGCGGACCGGATCTGGCCCGGCGAGAACCCGATCGGCAAGCGCATCACCTTCAGCGACACCGAAGATCCGGACCTGGAATGGATGGAGGTCGTGGGAGTGGTGGCGGGCATCCGCCATCAGGCTTTGGACAAGGACCCCGGCTCGGAAGTCTATTGGGCGCAGCTCCAGAGCCCGGTCGGTGGCCAGCTGTCAATCGTCCTGCGCACCCAGGGGGAGCCCACGAAGCTCGCGGGATCCGTGCGCGAGGCGGTGCGCTCGATCGACAACGAGCTGCCGGTCGAGCGGGTGCGGACGATGGAAGACGTGGTCTCGGAAGCCCTGTCGAGCTCGCGCTTCCAGACCGTGCTTCTCGGCATCTTCGCCGGCGTCGCCCTGCTCCTGGCCGCCATCGGCGTCTATGGCGTGATCAGCTATTCGGTGGCGCAGCGGACGCACGAGATCGGCATCCGCATGGCCCTGGGAGCCCGCCGGCCCGAAGTGCTGGGCCTGGTGGTCCGGCAGGGGATGACCCTGGTGCTGGCTGGCGTCGGTCTCGGCCTGGCGTTCTCCCTGCTCCTGACCTGGTGGCTCTCGGAGCGCATCGCGGGCTTCGTCTACGGTGGCCGCGCCGTGGACCCGCTGACGCTGGTGGCTGTGCCGCTGGTGCTCCTGGCCGTGGCCCTGCTGGCCAACTGGCTGCCCGCCCTGCGGGCTACGCGGGTGGAGCCGGTGGTGGCGCTGCGGTCGGAGTAGAGGAGCGCTTCACCGCGTCCACGAACGCCTTGGCGTGATCCACCGGCGTCCTGGGGAGAATCCCGTGCCCCAGGTTGACGATGTGGCCGCCGCCCTTGCCTTCTTCGAGGAGGCGGGCGACCCGGCGCTCGATCTCGGGGATCGGGCCGAGGAGCGCGGTCGGATCGAAGTTGCCTTGGAGGACCCGGTTCCCGACCACCTGCCGCACCTTGGAGAGCGGCATCCGCCAGTCGACCGACAGGACGTCCACCGGCAGCTCGCGCATCCCCTCCAGCAGGTGCGCTCCGCCGTTGACGTAGTAGATCAGGGGGACGTGCCCGCGGATCGCCGCGGCGATCTTCTGCAGCGGCGGCAGGGCGATGGCCCGCCAGCGCTCCAGGTCGAGGAGGCCGCCCCAGGTGTCGAAGAGCTGGAGCGCCTGGGCGCCCGCGGCGATCTGGCCGCGCAGGTAGGCGATCGAGGTGTCGGCGATGCGGTCGAGGAGCACGGCCAGCCCCTCGGGGTCCTCATAGCTCCAGGCGAGCAGGTGCGAGTAATCCTTCGAGCCGCCCCCTTCCACCAGATAGGCGGCGAGCGTCCAGGGCGTGCCGCCGAAGCCGATGACCGGGACCACGCCGTCGAGCTCGCGGCGCACCAGCCGCAGGGCGTCGAACACGTAGCCCAGCGTCTCCTCCGCGTCCGGCACGCGCAGACGTTCGATGTCCTGGCGCGTGCGCACCGGGTGCGGGAAGGTCGGACCGTCCCCCTTGGCGAACACCAGCTCGGCTCCCATCGCCTCCAGGGGAAGGAGGATGTCCGCGAACAGGATGGCGGCGTCCACGCCGACGATGCGGACCGGCTGGATCGTCACCTCGGCGGCGAGCTCGGGGGTCTTGCAGAGGGTGAGGAAATCGGCTTTTTCGCGGATGGCGCGGTATTCGGGGAGGTAGCGGCCCGCCTGGCGCATCATCCACACCGGCCGCCGCTCGGTCGCCTCGCCGCGGCAGGCTCGTAAGAAGAGGTCGTTCACAAGGGGGATAGGATACACTCTTCCCGATGTTTCGACTTGTTGCGTATGCACCGGATGGAGTCCAGAGGTTTCCCGTCCATCGGAGCGAGCTCCTCATCGGCAGCCTTCCCGAGGCCGACATCTACCTGCCGTACACAGGGGTGGCCCAGAAGCACGCCATCCTGCGCTACGACGGGCATGAGCTGCGGATCGAAGACCTGGGCACGCGCAAGGGCCTGCTGGTGAGCGGCCGCAAGGTGCGCGAGGCCCTCCTGGAGGTGCTCGACGAGATCCGCGTCGGCGGCGTCACCCTCCTGGTGGAAGACGTGGTTCCCGCGCAGGAGAAGGAGACGCCGCCGCCTGTCGAGCCGCAACCGGCCGGACCGCCCCGCATCTCCGCCGAGCGCATGGTCGAGCACCTGAGCCGGCTCAGCGAGTGGGTGCTCGCCGATACCGAGAGCCGCACCACCTCGGAGACCCTGGTCGAGGGCATCCTCGCCGATTTCGGCGGCGGCGTCTTCTTCCTGCTCCAGGGGGAGATGGAGAAGGCCGGCTTGAAGCTGGTGGTCAGCACCGATCCGGCCTGGCTGGGGACCGGCGAGCGCCTGACGGAGCAGCTCCTGGCCCACCGGAATGCCGGCCACAGCCTGCAGCGCGGCGGCGCCTTCGACGGAGAGCTGGCCGGCGCGCCGGCGTGGATCTGCTACCACTCCTTCGGCGCTCTGGAACGGACCTATACCCTGACGGCCGCCTTCCCGGCCTACCGGCCCGATAACGAATGGACTCCGGTGCCCGCCTTCCGCACGCTGGGCCACCTCCTCGTGCTCGGCCTGGTCCATCACGTGGGGTGGTACGAGCCGATCCTGCCCGGCCATCCCGGGCAGCAGGACCTGGTCCTCGATCCCGGCCTGGTGGTCGGCCAGTCGCAGATCATGAAACAGGTCGTCGAGCAGCTCCGCACGGCCGTGGACCCGGGCGTGCACGTCCTGCTGCTGGGCGAGCCGGGCGTGGGCAAGGAGCTCCTGGCGCGCTCGCTCCATCTGTCCGGCGGAAGGCGCCACGGTCCGTTCGTGGTCGCGAGCTGCAGCGGCGCGCGGCCGGTGCAGATCGAGGCCGACCTGTTCGGTGCCGAGGTGCCCGGCAAGGGAGGGCCGGTGCGCCGCGAAGGCAAGCTCCTGCTCGCCCATGGCGGCACCCTGTTCCTCGACGAGGTGGATCAGCTTCCGATGGAAGTCCAGGCGCGGCTCGTCCGCTTCCTCCGCTCCGGCGAGGTGGAGCCCACGGGGAGCAACTCCTCGCAGAAGGTGGATGTCCGTCTCGTCACGGGCAGCCGCACGCCGCTGGAGGCGGTCGTGGCCCGCGATCTCTTCCGGGCCGACCTGGCCTACCGCCTCTCGCAGATCACCATCGAGGTGCCCCCGGTGCGCGACCGGCGCGAGGACCTCCCGCTGCTCATCCAGTCGTGCGTCAACCGGTTCTGCCACGAGACCGGCAAGCGGCTGCACGGGATCACGGTCAAGGCCATGTCCGCGCTGCTCAACTACGACTATCCGGGCAACCTCGCGGAGCTCGAGAATATCGCCCGCCAGCTCGTCTATATGGCGCCGCCGGGGCGGCCGGTGGACATCAACCTCCTCCCCGAGCGGGTGCGCAACGGCACCCTCGTGACCTCGCGCGTCGATGCGGGCTCCGACCTCGAGCTGGAGCGCCTGGTCGGCGCCTGCGAGCAGTCCGCCATCCGTGAGGCCCTCCGCCGCACCCACGGCAACAAATCGCAGGCCGCCCGCGTCCTGGGGCTCTCGCGCAACGGCTTGGCGATCAAGATGGAACGGTATGGGTTGAAGGTGTAGGGATTCTCGCCCCGTCCCACTCCCGGTTTTTCTCCCGCAGCGGCGATGCGCCCTTGCTCCGCCGCAGGGTCAGCACGGTCACCTCGGGCCGTGTACCGAGGCGGAAAGGAATCCCCCAGTAGTTCGTCCCTGGATTGATGTAGAGGAGAGAGCCGTCCTGGCGGTGTGCGCCCATGGCGTGCTTCAGGAACGGTGAGGCCAGGCTCCATCCCAGCCGGGGGATCGCGAGCTGGCCGTAGTGCGTGTGCCCGCTGAGCGTCAGCTCCACGCCGCGCTGCGCCAGCGCCGGCCAGAGCGCGGGGTTGTGCGCCAACGCGATCGTGAAGCCGTCCGGAGGCACGGCCGCGAGCGTCTGGGGAATGTCCGGCGCGACCGCGGAGCCGCCGCGGCCCGCCGGATCGCCCGTCCCTGCCAGCCAGAAGCGAGACCCGTTGCGCTCCAGGGGAATCGCGCGGTTGACCAGCACGGTCATCCCCAGCGCCTCCAGGCCCTGATGGACCGCCGCCCATCCCGCGTAGACGTCGTGGTTGCCCGGGATGGCGAAGACGCCCAGCGGCGCGGAGAGCCCGTCAAAGGCCGCGGCGAAGGGCTCGATATCCCTCGCGTAGTCATCCACCTGGTCTCCGGTGATGGCGATCAGGTCGGGCTGTGCGTCGCGAACCGCCGCCGCGATCCGTCGCAGGTGCCGGCGCGACGTGTGCGGTCCCACGTGCAGGTCGGAGATCTGCACGATCCGCATCCCTTCGAGCCCCGGAGGGAGGTCCTCGAAGTCAGCCTCCAGGCGGCGGACCACAAGCCGGTGCGTGCCGACGTACCCCGCCAGCGCGAGCCCGGCCAGGATCAGCGCGGCGAGCGCCAGCGCCGACCGCCCCGCCGGTCCGCTCGCGCCGAACGGAGAGCCTGCCAGGGCACCCGCCAACCCGGCGAGCGAGAGGAAAGGAATGAAGAGCTGGATGTACCAGAACGGGCGGTACAGCCAGAGCCGCTTGAGCGCCGACGGGTACGCCTCACGGCCCAGAATCCCGATCCGCGCCAGGATCGGGGCCGTACAGAGGGTCGCCGACCCCAGCACGGTGAGCCAACCGCCGGGGAGCAAAGAGTGAAGCAGCGCTCCGATCACCAACCACCACCCAGCCGTCCAGGCGAAAAGCACTGCGATGAGACGCCAGAATCTCCGCATGACCCGTGTTCGTCCTCCTGAGCCCGCCGGGAATTCCACTCTTCCGGCGGGGGGTTCCTATGACAACAACAGTCCAGCCCCGGAGGCTTCCCATGTCGATTCGATCCGTCAAGAATCTCTCCCACTCCACCACCCTCTATCTCCTCGCGCCGGTCTTGCTCCTCGCCCTGGCCCTGGCAGCCGGATCGGAAGCGGATGAGAAAGCCGGCGCCACGGTGGAGGTCCGCCTGAGCGAATACGCCATTGACATGCCGCGGGAGCTTCCTCCCGGGCCGACGACCTTCCTCATCCAGAACCAGGGCGGCAAGCAGCACAGCTTCAAGATCGAGGGGCCGGGAATCGACGTCATGGTGGAGTCCTTGATCAAGCCGCGAACGACCTCCACCCTCCAGGTCACACTCCAGCCCGGCGAATACAAGGTCTACTGTCCGATGGGCAACCATTCGGCGAAAGGGATGACGACGACGCTGGTGGTCAGCGGCAAGCAGTGACGAGCGTCCTCGGCCGCGCCGCCCTGGCCCTCGCGCGGGCCTAATCTGAGCTCCTGCCCTGGTAGTATCGTCCGCGGCCCCCCTGGACCGCGAAAGGAGCTCCTATGGAAATTCAGATGCCAAACGTGCGTCAGTTCCGCCCGCCCCGCCCCCCAGGGCGGATCGTTGTGCGGGTGATCGTCCTTGCCGTCGCTGCCGTGCTTGTCTTCACGACCTGGTTCACCGTCGATCCCGAGGAGGCGGGCGTCGTGCTCCGCTTCGGCCGTGTCGTGCGCCAGGTCCCCTCCGGCCTGCACATGAAGCTTCCGTATCCGCTCGAGACCGTCATGAAAGTTCCAGTCGAGCGGCAGTTGAAAGAGGAGTTCGGGTTCCGCACCGAGGAGGCGGGTATCCGCACGACCTACACCGAAGAAGACCTCACCGCGGAGTCGCTGATGCTGACCGGCGACCTGAATGTCGCCGTCGTCGAATGGACCACGCAGTTCCGCGTCCGCGATCCGTACAAGTACCTCTTCAAAGTGAGGAACGTTCGCAAGACATTCCGCGACATGAACGAGACGGTCATGCGCGAAGTGATCGGCGATCGCAGCGTGAATGAGGTGCTGACGGTCGGCCGCCAGGAGATCGCCGCCGAGGTGGAGCAGCGGCTGCAGGCGCTCTGCAATGAATACGACACCGGGATCAAGATCGAGCAGGTCGTGCTACAGGACGTCAATCCGCCGGATGCCGTCAAGCCGTCGTTCAATGAAGTCAACCAGGCGCAGCAGGAGCGGGAGAAGCTGATCAATCAGGCGCGCGCCGACTACAATCAGATCATTCCGCGCGCGAAGGGGCAGGCGCTGCAGACCCTCGAGCAGGCCCAGGGCTTCGCCACGGACCGCGTCAATCGCGCTCGTGGTGATGCGGAGCTCTTCATCCAGGTCCACGCCGCGTACCAGCGTGCGCCGGAGGTGACGCGCCGCCGTATGTATCTCGAGACGATGAGCAAGATCTATCCCAAGGTGAAGAAAAAAATCGTGCTCGACGACAGCCTCAAGGGCGTCCTTCCCCTCCTTTCTCTTCGGGACCAGACGGAGGTGAAGCCGTGAAAGTGACCAGGGTTGCAGTCCTCGCGGTCGTCGCGTTCATTGTCGTCATCGTTCTATCGAGCGCGCTCTTCACCGTCAAGGAGACCGAGCAGGTCGTGCTCACCCAGTTTGGCAAGCCGGTCGGGAAGCCCATCACGACGCCGGGCCTGCAGTTGAAGATGCCGTTCGTCCAGGACGTGCACGCGTTCGAGAAGCGTTTTCTCGAATGGGACGGCGACCCGAATCAGATCCCGACCAAGGACAAGCGTTTCATCTGGGTCGACTCCTACGCGCGCTGGCGCATCACCGATCCGCTGCTGTTCTTCCAGCGCCTCCACGACGAGCAGGGCGCGCAGTCGCGGCTGGACGACATTCTCGACGGCGAGACGCGCAATACGATCGCCAAGCACGAGCTGATCGACCTCGTCCGGTCGACGAACCGGCCGTTTGTCGTCGCGGAAGACATCGCCGAGCTGAGCCAGCCGGAAGCCGCCGAGCGGGTCGATTTCGGTCGCGACAAGCTGACGGAGGAGGTGCTCCAGAACGCCCGCCGCCGCACCGGAGACCTCGGCATCGAGATCCTCGACTTTCGCATCAAGCAGATCAACTACGTCGACGAAGTGCGGCAGGAGGTCTATGCGCGGATGATCTCGGAGCGGAAGCGGATCGCGGAGCGCTATCGCTCCGAGGGCGCGGGCGAGGCCGCGCGCATCGCGGGAGAGAAGGAGCGCCAGCTTCAGGTCATCGAGTCGGAGGCCTATCGCTCCGCGCAGGAGATCCGCGGCAAGGCCGACGCCCAGGCAGCCGACATCTATGCCGCCGCCTACAACCGCGATCCCGACTTCTACCGCTTCCTCAAGTCGATGGGAACGCTCGAGGAGAGCTTCGACGCGGAGACGATGCTCCTGTTGTCGACCGACAGCGAGCTGCTGCGCTACCTGAACGCTGCCAAGTGACGGCACGGCCGACGACGCGACCGGCCGGAGGCGGTCCGGTTCGGCACGAGTGGCTCACCGAGGCTCGCGCCCGAACAGGAGATCGATCCCCAGGCCGAGCATCGCCGAGCCCTCGCGCGGCTGATCGCGCTCGAAGCGGGGCCAGGTGTAGCCGACGATCAGCTCGCCGAAGAGGTAGGGCTTTCCCACCGGCTGGCGATAGACCACGCGGGTGCCGTACTCGCGGAGCTTGACCTCCGCCTGGGTGGCGCCGCGCAGGAAGATCTCGCCCGCCACCGCCCGCGAGCGGTGGAGGTTGTGGTAGGCGAGAGCCGCCGAGCGCCAGGTCAGCCCTTCGGTCGACTCCGAGAAGGTGCCGACGTTGCCCCAGCGGACGAGGAGGTCGCGACGCAGAACCCGGTCGAAGTCGAGGCTGGTGGTCGACCCGAAGCCCTCGTGGTTCTCCCAGAAGACCGTCTCCCGGAAGCGCCAGACGTTCCGCGTGCCGACAAAGATGTTGCGCCGATAGCGGGACTGGGCGAAGACCTCGGGGGAGGTCTTCAACCTGCCCCCGACGCGAAAGTCGACCTTTTGCCCCCAGCGGCCCGGGGGCGAGTAGCCGAGGCCGGCGAGCCACTGCTCCTCGGTCTCCAGGCCGAAGACCGAGGAACGGATGGCGAACCCCTCCTGCCGGCCCTCGACGAGCTCGTCGCGGTCGTCGCGGCCCAGGAAGACGTTGAACCGCCGCTCGAGAGTGGGCAGGTTATAGCGCAGACGCAAGCGCGCTTTGGGCTCGAGGCCGTCGACCTCCGTGTAAAGCGTCGACAGCTCGACCCGGCCCGAGACATCGCGCGCGTTCTCGAGGTCAGGCTCGCCACCGAGGAGGCCATCGAACCAGAGGGTGGCGCCGCAGAAGGTCTCCTCGAGCCGCCGGCGCGCCTCGTCGAGGAGCTCCCTGTCGCCGGCCTCCTGGCGGCAGAGGTCGCGCAGTCCCGGAGGCGCCGCTTCCGGGGCGCCCGCCGGATCCTCGGTCCCGGGCGCCGCCGGGGCAGGCTCGGACGGCGTAGCCACCGTCGCCTGCGCGACGGGTGTGGCGGGCGGCCGGCGGCCTGCACAGCCGGCCATCGACAGGCTGGCCGCGAGGATCGCGGCGACCGGGATCGAGATGGAGACGATGTTCCGCAGGTTCACTCTCTCCCTCCGAGAAACGTCGCAATGGCTCGTCGCGCGTTCCTTGGAGGAGAGTAGCACTGCTGTCCGCGGACCTGTCTCGGCTCACGCTCAGGAGCTGCCGATCAGAATCCCGGTCAGGAACACCAGCACGCCGCCCACGACGACCTGAAATGCGGCCGAGAGCAGAGGCGTATCCATGTAGCGGTGGCGGATGAAGGAGATCGCCGCCAGCTCGGCCGCGACGACCGCGGCGGCGGCGCCGGTGGCGACGCGGAAATCCGGGATGAGGTAGGGCAGGGTGTGTCCGATGCCGCCGAGGGTAGTCATCAAGCCGCAGACCAGGCCGCGGAGCCATGGGTGCCCGCGCCCGGTGAGCGCGCCATCATCGGAGAGCGCCTCGGCGAAGCCCATGCTGATCCCAGCGCCGATCGAGGCGGCCAGGCCGACCCGGAACGCGTCCCAACTATTCTGGGTCGCGAAGGCGGCCGCGAAGAGGGGAGCGAGCGTCGACACCGAGCCGTCCATCAGTCCCGCGAGACCGGGCTGGACGACCTGGAGGACGAACAGACGGCGGCGCGTTCGCTCCTCATCCTCCCGCGCCGTGGGGGTCAGATTCTCCTCGATCAGCTCGCCCGCGAGCGACTCGTGGCGGCTCTCCTCGTCGGCGAGGTCGTCCAGCAGCTGGCGAACCCCGGTATCCGTCGATTGGGCCGCGGCGCGGCGGTAGAATCCTTTGGTCTCGAGCTCCATCACCGCCGCCTGGCGCCGGACGGCGTCGAGACCCCGCGGCCAGATCATCCAGGGCGGCTTGCGCCGCACGAAGCCTTTGACGTCCTCGCGCCGGATCAGGGGGATGTGATCCCCGAACCGTTGGCTGTACAGCTCGGTGAGCCGGCGCCGGTGGCCGACCTCCTCGTCCCGCATCCGCGCGAAGACCTCGGCCGTCGCGGGATACCGGGCGCGCAGCCCGGCGGCGAAATCGTCATAGATCCGCGAGTCCTCCTCCTCGGCGGTGATGGCCAGAGCGAGGATCTCCCGTTCGGAAAGGCTCTTGAAGGGGCGTGCCATGGCGGATTATGGGCCGGCTCCGAGGGCTGGTCAAAGCGCGCGGCGCGCGCCGAAGGGAACGAGGCACCAGATATCTATGGGAGAGGTCTATGTCAGGCCCCCCCATATCCCGCGAGGGAGGAGGCAGAAGTGGAACGAAACAGGATGAACCCGTTCACAAAGCTCGGCTGGCTGGCGCTGGCGGTCGCGCTGTTCCTGCAGCTCGCACCCGCCGTACGCCAGGATGCGGCCTTGGCCGTGACGAACCCCTGCCCGCACGTGTGCGGCTACACCTTCGTCGGCGGTTGCTGCGTCTCGGACCCGAAGTACGACTGCTACGACTACTGCCCGTAGGTCAGGGCAATCTCCGGGCGTTACGGGTGGTCCTGCCGGGGATCGTCGGTACGTTCCGGAGCAACGGTTTTCCCGAGTCTTCGAGCACCAGCTCGAAGGCGTCGCGGATGTTTTCCTCCAGCTCTACCAGGGTCTCTCCCTGGCTGAAGACGCCGGGGACCTCCCGGAGCTGCCCGACGTACCAACCCTCGTCCTGCCAGTACTCCAGTGTGAACGTTTTGCGCATGGGTATTTCGCCTCCCGGAAACCGATTTTAGCGCATGTTCGACATGTTCGGGACGTCACTGCGGCGGCTCCTCCGCCTCCGGCAGGAGGGGCAGAACCTGCTGAAGCTCCGCCGGGATCCGTAGCGGGCGTCCGGTCTGTGCGCTCACGAACACCCATTGGGTCTCGCCGCGGACGAGGAGCTTGCCATCCGCGGCACGCAGGAACCTGTAGCGCCGCAGCGACAGCGCCCGGTTGAAATTGGCCACCCAGGTGAGGACCTGCACGCGCTCGCCGGCGAAGGTGGGGAAGAGGTACTCGACTTGGTGCGAGCGGACGACCCAGGCGCCACCCGCGGCCTGCATGGCGTCCCGGCCGCCGGAGGCATCGAAGTGGCGGATGGCCACGTCCTGCATCCATTGGACAAAGGCGACGTTGTTGACGTGTCCGTTCTCGTCGATCGCGCTCTCGGGAACGGTGAAGGTGTCCTCGTAGATGGCCAGAGGCCTTTGGCTCACCCTTCCTCCCACTCCGCCATCGGGTCCGTCGAGCGCACCACGTGCATCCCCGCCGCGGCCCAGCGCTTCAGCGCCTCTTCGGCCTGAGGGGTGAAATCGAAGATGAATTGCCCAGGGCGCTCCGGGTCGGGCACGGCCACGGCGGACATGCAGTCGCGCAGGACGTAGACCTTGCGGGCCAGCTTCGGATCGCGCGCGCCGATCTCGACGAGGAGGTCGTCCAGGGTGCTCTTTACGCAGTGGCTGGCGGCCTGGCCGGCGAGGATCACGGCGTCGGCATCGAGCAAGGTCTTGATGAAGCGGGCGTTGCGGTGGGCGATCTGCCGGCCGTCCCAGGTGAAGAGGATCTCCGGCGCCAGGACGGAATAGTTCTCGGTCAACGGGTGGTCCCCCTTGAGCTCGATTCCGCCGCGGGCGCCGCGCGACCAGGAGTGGAAGAGGCGGGCTTCGTGGATCACCCCGGCGAGCGGGTGCCCGTCGCTCCCCAACAGGCAGTGCGGAGGCCAGAGGTAGAGCTTGTATTTGCCGTTCCTTTCCAGCTTCGCGCAATACGATTCCACCTGCTTTTGAAGCCAGGCTTCATCGATGTCGGTCTCCACCCAGGCGGCCACGTCGGGGTTGGGACGCATGCGGCCGGCGCGGATGTCCTCCGTCGTGATCTCCCGGTGAGGCGCCGGAGGCTCGCCGTTCTCGTCGAGCCAGAAGGACGGGGAGAAAATCTGGAAGGGAAAGTGGGTGTCGAGGGTACAGGTGACTTCCGAAAGGTTTTCGAGATTCCGGTAGATGAAGCGCGCGATACGGTCGCTGTCATCCATCGCCCCGGTGCCGCTCCGGCCGCCGACATAGAGCGTCCCCCGGGGGAAGCAAAAATCCTTCTGGACGTCCACCAGCACCAGGTGAGCTTTCTTTTGATCGGCCGCGGCCGGACGGACGCCGTGCTTCTGGCGCCAGGCACGGGCGGCGAGGAAGAGGGCGTGCTGGTCCGGGGCGTAGCCCCAGTCGCGGGCGTTCTCGGAGCGGTAGAGATCCGGGATCGGGAGCTCACGTGTGCTCATGGTGCTCTCCTCGTCCAAGGCTCCCATGGGCCTGGGCGTGGACCAGGCCGCGGGCCTCCAGGATGAGCTGGGTCTTCAAGTCGAACAGGCCCAGCTCGAGCCCGACGGGGTACTGGTGCGGGTTGACGAAGCGTTTGATACCGGGATGGAAGTGGTCGAGCTGGTCGAGGGTGCGTGCGCGGACCTCCGCGAGCGGGGGAGGATCGTAGACCCGGCGGCCCTGCCGGAAGACCGGGACGAGCAGCTCATGGGACGCCGTTCCCAACGGAATCTCGCGGCGGCGCGTCATGTCCTTGGGATCGACGATCGTGGGCACTGCCGGAGGAGGCCCAAGCAGCTCGTCCCAGATCATGTCCGCCATGAATTCACCGTTGTAGCCAAAGCGGCGCACCTGGAGGAGGCCGGGGGTCGTGATCTTGACCGCCTGCTCCGAGAGCTTCACCTTGTGCTTCCAGGCGCCGCCGGGCTCGCGGATCGCCGTCAGCTTATAGACGCCGCCGAGCGCCGGGTCCTCGTCGCCGGTGACCAGCTTGGTCCCCACTCCCCAAACGGTGATCCGGGCGCCCTGGAGCTTCAAGCTCTCGATCAGGTGCTCGTCGAGCTCGCTGCTCGCCAGGATTTGGGCTTCGGGGAAGCCCGCCTCGTCGAGAATCCGGCGCGCCTCGATGCTCAGCCAGGCGAGGTCGCCCGAGTCGAGGCGGATGCCCACCATCTCGTGCCCCCGCTCCCGGAGCTTCCTTCCGATCTCGACCGCGTGCCGCACCCCCTGGAGCGTGTCGTAGGTGTCGACCAGGAAGACGCAGTTGTTCGGCATGGCCCGGGCGTAGACGTCGAAGGATTCGAGCTCCGTGTCGAAGGAGAGCACCCAGCTGTGCGCGTGGGTCCCCTTGACCGGGATGCCGAAGAGCTTGCCCGCCAGGACGTTGGAGGTCGCGGCGCACCCGCCGGCGTAGGCGGCGCGCGCGGCCGAAATTCCGCCGTCGATCCCCTGGGCGCGGCGCAGACCGAACTCCAGGACCGCCTCCCCCTGGGCCGCCCGGCAGACGCGGGCCGCCTTGGTGGCGATGAGCGTCTGGAAGTTCACCAGGTTGAGGAGCGGGGTCTCGAGGAGCTGCGCCTGGAGGAGCGGTCCCTTCACGCGGATCAGCGGCTCGTGCGGAAAGACGGCGGTCCCTTCGGGGATGGCGTCGACGTCGCAGCTCAGCTCCAGGTGGCGGAGGACGTCCAGAAAGGCCCGCTCGAAGAGAGGGTTGCCGTCGTTGCCCAGCAGGCTCGCCAGGTATTCCAGGTCGTCTTCGGCGAAGCGGAAGCGCTCGATGAATTCGATGACCGGGGCGAGCCCGCAGGCGATGGTGACCCCGGAGCCGAAGGGCGGTGTGCGGAAGTGGTGGAGGAAGACCGCCTCGCGATCCCAGGTCCCCGACTTCCAATACCCGTACGCCATGGTGAGCTGGTAGAGATCGGTGAGGAGCGCCAGAGACGTCGTGCCGTAGAGCTCGTTGAGCATGATGGGAGCCCCTGGCGAGATCACTCGGTCGCAGCCGCGACGATCAGCCGGACCAGGGCCTCGACGTCGCGGAAATCCGAGACCTCGACGGGGGAGTGGGAGGAGCGGCCCGGCCAGGAGAAGGGGATCATCTCGATGCCGTACGGAAGGAACGCGACGCCGTCGCTGGCGCCGCCGGTGAAGCCGTACTGCACCGGGATGTCCGCGCGCCCCGCCAGGGCGAGATAGCGGTCGATCAGCTCACGCGGAACCATCGACGCATTGTCCATGGTGCGCAGCACCGCGCCTTTTCCGAGGGGAGCATAGGCGAACTGGCGGCTCTCGCGCGGCGTGTCGGCCGAGACGAAGGTATCGACCGGGTGGACCCGGGTGAGGCCGGTCATCCGCTCGGCGACGGCCTTCGAGCCCACGAGCCCCAGCTCCTCTTCGACCGCCCAGACGAAGGTGACTTTGCGCCGGAGCTTGGCGGGATCGATGCGCTGGAGGGCGAGGAGGAGTGCGCTGCAGCCGTTGCGGTCGTCGAAGGCGCGGCCGACGCCGCGGTGCCGGCCGAGGCGGAACATCTGCTTGGGCATGGTGACCGTGCTTCCGACATGGACGCCCAGGGCCTCGGCCTCGCGGGCGGAGGAGACGCCGAGGAAGGCCGTGGGAGGACCGCCACCCGGCAGGCCCTGCCGCTCGGCCGTGCTCCAGCTCTCCCGGGGCTCGAAGACCGCCGGGACGGGGCCGCGCTCGCCTTGCACCACGGCGGCCTGGGCCTCCCAGACGTACGGCAGGAGACCGCCGCGGATCTCCAGCTTCAGCCGGCCGTCCGGCCGGATCTCGGTGACGCGGAACCCCACCTCGTCCATGTGGGCGATGAAGAGCACGTGATCGTCCTCACCCTTGGCTCCCTGGCCGAACGTGACGAGGAGGTTTCCCTTGGCGTCGGTTTCCGGCTTCGCCCAGGCGGGCAGGCGCTTGCGGATCTCCTCGCGGACCGGCCCCTCGGCGCCGCTGACGGCCGGGATGGCGATCAGGCTGCCGACGAGAGAGGCGACCTCCTCGTGCCCCTTGGCGGAGGGTGCGAGCGCGAGGGGGGGAGGGAGGGCGGGCGCGGCGGGCGACGAGCCCGGAGAGCCGCCACCGAAGGTGACGAGAGCGTCGGCGAGCCGGCGGACGTCCTCCGCCGCAACCATCTCGACGGGCGTGCCCGCATAGAGAGCGGCGAGATCGAGAGGCGCCGTCTCCTCGAAGGGGCCGCGCTGGCTCGTGAGAAAGGCCTTCCCCGCACCGTTCGAGAGGTCGTTGACCGTCCACGCGAAGACGACTGTGCCGGCGCCGGGGTGGGCAGCGAGGGTCCGCGCCGCGTCGATCGCGGCGATGCAGGTCCCCTTCGCGCGCGCCGAAGGGCCGGCGATCCGGTCCCCCGGGAGGCGGACGGGCCGGCGGATCAGCGTCACCGGATCGAGCAGCCGGATGCCGAGCTCCGCCACCTCCTCGGCCGATGCGGCGCCGACGTCCACGTACGCGTCGCCGATCTGGAACGGCTTGTCATCCCCTGGGCCGTCCGGTCCCTGCTGGAGGTGGACCGAGTGGAGTGTCACCGCGCCGGGAACGAGCCCCCGGAAGCCCCCGATCATCACCACGTTTCCCTCATGCGCCTGATCCCAGAGAGCGCCGACCGGTGCGCCGGAGGCCGGGAAGAGGCGGAGGTAGCCGTCCGGCTGAATGCCAGTGACCACGAACCCGGGCTCGCCGAGCGGGCAAGCCACGAGCCGGCGCGGAGCTCCGGAGCCGACGGCCAGCACCAAGTTGCCGGCCTTGTCGGTCTCCACCGGGAGCCCCGCAAGGCGCTGGCGGACGAATTCGCGCGCCGGCTCCTCCCGGCCGGACACGGCCGGCACGCGAAGGAAAGCTTCGATCTCGTCGGAGAGGTCGGCGGCGCGGGAGGGGGCGGGCGCTGCCGCGAGGAGGAGCGCCGTCGCGAGAAGGAGAAGTAGGATGCGAAGACTCACAGAGAAGAATCTTATACCGCGGCTCGGCCCGCGAGCCCTACCCGTTGGCCGTGCTATGATTTGGACGACAGGTTGCGTTCGGACCGGGTCGCGTGATCTGATGCCGCAACCCGTCGGGACAAGGATGGCACCTATGTGCGCGATGCCGCTCGAAGAAGAGATCGAGTACCCCACCTCCGACGGCCAGCCAATGGCCGAGACGACCCTGCACCGCGAGGTGATGAGCGACACAATCAGTGCGTTGGAGCGGCGCTATGCCGACGTGCCGGACGTGTGGGTGGGGGGCAACCTCTTTCTGTATTACCGGCAAGGAGATCCCTCGGCGTGCATCGCCCCGGACGTATTGCTGGCCCGGGGCGTGACGAAGTGGAAGCGCCCGATCTACCTTCTCTGGGATGAGGGATGTCCGCCCGCCATCGTGTTCGAAATCACTTCGCAAAGCACGCGACGCGAAGATCTGGGGACGGCGCGGAAGGGCAAGCCGAACAAGAAAGAGATTTATCAGAGCCTGGGCGTCGATGAGCTGATTTTCTTCGATCCGTATGGCGAGTATCTGAAGCCGCGACTTCAGGGGTACCGCCTCGACGGGCAGGGTCGGTACCAGTCGATCCCCGCGTATCCCGATGGCTCGCTGGAGAGCCGGACGACCGGCCTGACGTTGCGGGCCGAAGGGGAGCGCCTGCGGTTGGTTGATCCCTCCACCGGAGAGCGTCTCCTCTGGAATGATGAGCTTGAAGCTGCGCGCCGGTCCGCCGAAGAGCGCGCTGCCGAGGAGACGGTCGCGCGCCGAGCCGCTGAAGAGCGTGCGGCAGCGGAGGCGGCTGCCCGGCAGGCTGCCGAAGAGCGCCTCCGGCTTCTTGAGCAAGAGCTGGCCCGCCTGCGTTCCAGGGATTGAAACCCTACAGGAGGGGCCTGGGTGCGAACCCCGGGTACAATACCCTCATGACCACCGCCCCTCCCTCCCCGATCGCCGAGCCGACCTCGACCGCCGGACCCCGCACTGTGCGCGCGCCGCGCGGGACCGCCCTCTCCTGCCGCGGCTGGCAGCAGGAGGCCGCGCTGCGGATGCTGATGAACAACCTCGATCCCGAGGTCGCCGAGCGGCCAGCGGATCTGGTGGTCTACGGCGGGTCCGGCAAAGCGGCGCGCAATTGGGAGTGCTTCGAAGCGATCGTAGACACTTTGAAGCGGTTGCAGGATGACGAGACCCTCCTCGTCCAGTCCGGCAAGCCGGTCGCCGTCTTCCGCTCGCATGCGGAGGCGCCGCGGGTCCTCATTGCCAATTCCATGCTGGTCCCGCACTGGGCGACGGCCGACGAGTTCCGCCGCCTCGAAGGGCTGGGCCTCACGATGTACGGCCAGATGACCGCCGGATCGTGGATCTACATCGGCACCCAGGGCATCCTCCAGGGCACCTATGAGACCCTGGCGGAGTGCGCGCGCCAGCACTTCGGCGCCTCGCTCGCCGGCCGGCTCACCGTCACCGCCGGTCTCGGCGGGATGGGCGGGGCGCAGCCGCTGGCGGTCACGATGAACGAGGGGGTCTGCCTGGTGGCCGAGGTCGACCGGACCCGCATCGAGCGGCGTTTACAGACCCGGTATCTCGATACGGTGGCGGCGGGGCTCCCCGCGGCGGTGGAGCAGGCCCTCGCGGCGCGCGATCGGCGGGAGGCGATCTCGATCGGCGTCGAGGCCAACGCCGTGGACCTCCTGGAGTACCTGCTCGGGGCGGGGATCGTCCCCGACGCGCTGACCGATCAGACCTCGGCGCACGACAACCTCGATGGGTACGTGCCGCACGGAATGCCCTATGGCGAGGCGCTGCGCCTGCGCCGCGAGGATCCGAAGGCCTACGTGGAGCGCTCCATGGCCTCGATGGCGGCGCACGTGCGCGCCATGCTCACGCTCCAGGAGCGCGGCGCTGTGACCTTCGACTACGGCAACAACCTGCGCGGGCAGGCTCTGGTGGCGGGCGAGATGCGGGCTTTCGAGATCGGCGGATTCGTGCCTCTGTTCATCCGGCCGCTCTTCTGCGAGGGCAAGGGGCCGTTCCGCTGGGCGGTCCTGTCGGGCGATCCGGAGGATCTGGCGGTCACCGACGAGGCGATCCTGGAGACGTTCCCGGAGGATATGGCGCTGGCGCGGTGGATCCGCATGGCCCGCGAGCGGGTTGCGTTCCAGGGGTTGCCGGCGCGCATCTGCTGGCTCGGCTATGGCGAGCGGGCGCGGGCCGGCCAGGTGTTCAATGACCTGGTGGCGTCCGGACGGGTCAAGGCGCCGATCGTGATCGGCCGCGATCATCTCGATTGCGGCTCCGTGGCCTCGCCCAACCGCGAGACCGAAGCCATGCGCGACGGCTCCGACGCGATCGGCGACTGGCCGATCCTCAACGCCATGATCAACGCGGTCAACGGCGCCACCTGGGTCTCGGTGCATCACGGCGGCGGCGTGGGAATCGGCTACTCGCTCCATGCCGGCATGGTCATCGTGGCCGACGGCACCGAGGCCGCGGCGCGGCGGCTGGAGCGGGTGCTGACCAGCGATCCCGGCATGGGAGTCGCGCGCCACGCGGACGCCGGTTACCCGGAAGCCATCGAGTTCGGCCGGCGGCATGGCGTCGACCTGCCGATGGCTCCGCGTTGACGTAAGGGGCTGGTGCGCCTCCCTCTCCTGCGGATCGCATTCCTGACCGGCGCGCTCGCCGCGCCGTTCCTGCCCATGCCATGGTCCCTCCTGGCCTTGGGGCTGGCGGTGCTCGCGTGGCTGCGGTCGCGGCCGGCCCGGCAGGAAGCGCTCCTCGTCATCTTCTGTCTCGGCCTGGCCGCTGCGGCTCTGGGCATCCGCTGGGGAGCGGAGCGGGCGGTGCGGGCGTCCGAGCGCGAGCAGGTCGCGGTGGCGCGCAAACAGTACGCCCGCCTCTGGGACAGCCTGCAACAGGAGGCCGCCACGGCCGCGCTCGCCTTGAAGGAGCCTCCCCGGGACCGCCGGAGCACCCTCGCCGCCTTCCGCCTCCTCGCCGAGATCGAGCCGGCCAGCGGAGGCGGTCGCCGCTCGCTGCTGCTGATCGATCCGGACGGCGTGGCGGTCGCCTGGTCCGGCGAGGGGCTGCTCCACGAGTTCGCGGCCGACCAGGTGCCGCGCTCGGGTCTCCACTATCAGGCGAGCTTCCGGGCGGTGACCCTCCTGGCCGTCGAGCCGTTGGAAGGGAGCCGCCGCCCCTGGCGGGTCGTCGCCGGATCGAGCTTCCCGACCTACGTCCTGCCGTTCCCGGCCGACATCTCCTTCCGGCGCTGGACGATGGTGGATCGCCCCGAGCAGGCGCGCCCGGGGACCCTCCTCGTGCCGCTCTCCGGCGCGCCTTCCCTGGTGCTCGAACGGTTGCCGGCGGATGCGACCCCGTCGTGGCCCTGGGTGCCGCGCCTCGTCTGGGGCGCCATCTCCTTCGCGCTCCTCGCCCTGGCGGTCCTCCGCGCCGTCGGCCTGGTCCTTCCTCTGGATGCGCCGCCGTCGCGGCAGCCTGAATCGCGCGCGTGGATCTTCCTGCTCGTCCTCGCCAGCGTCTTCGCGGCCGGGATGGCGGCTCAGCTCACGCCCGTGTCCCAGGGGCTGCTGGCCGCCGGCCTGGCGCTCGCCATCTGGGGGCTCTTCGGCCGGCCCGCCGGTTCCGCGCCACGGATCTGGGTGGTCGCCGCGCGCGGCGTTGGGGTGATCCTGCTCCTCGCGGTCCTCGCCTGGGCCAGCCAGCAGGGCCGCCCGCCGCTGGACCTCGCCGCGGGGCTCATGCCGGGCGCCGAGGTCCTCGGCCTGCGCATCGCGTTCGCCGCCGTGGCCCTCGGCCTTCTCCTCCTCTCCGGCCGCCGGGCCGGGAGCGAGGAGCCGCCCGGGGATGCCTGGACCTGGGGAGCCCTGGGGGCTCTCCTGGCCGGCGCGGCGGTCTGCGACGTGCCCGCCCTCGCGCTGCCGCTCCTGGCGGCCGGAGGCGCCGGGATCGCTCTGTACGCCAACGGCCAGCGCCTGGAGCGCGGCCTCTCGCTGGTCGTCCTCGTCGTTCTCGCGACCGTGGCGGCGTCCGCCGTCTGGGAGACGACGTACCGTCTGCGCCTGCGCGAGTATGCGCGCGAGGAGATCCTGCCGTACCTGGCGCCTCCCGCGCCGGAGGTGGTCAGTGCCCTCGCCGGAGAGATCCAGCGGTATCTCGCGGGGCGCGATCTCGCCGCGGTGATTCCACGGTCTCCCGTGGGCCTCGAACGCCAGGACCTGGCCTACACGCTCTGGCGGGGCTCGCCCATGGCACGGCCGCACACCCTGTCGGCAATCGTGGTCGAGCCCCGCGACGGCCTGGCGTCGTCGTCGTTTTCGTTCGGCATGCCGCTGACCGAGCAGGGGAGGGTCGACTGGAGCCCCGCGCGCTGGGAGGGGCTGCGTCTGCCGCGGTGGGAGCAGGCGCTCGTCCATGGCACCGTGGAGCTGCGCGCGAACGGCGCTCCGTGGGGAACCGTCTCGTATTGGCTGCTCCCCCGGCCTGGCTTTGACCCGCGCATCGCGCTGCGCCTGCGCGGCGTGGAGGCGGGACTGCTGCGCGGCGGCCCGGCGGCCGGCCCGGCGGGCGACCTCGAAGGCAAGGTGCTCTACGCCCTCTATCAACCGGACGGCCGGGCCGTGCTGTCGCCCTGGGATGAGGAGCCCTCCCTCCCCGCGGCGTTGCGGAAGGCGAGCGGCGAACGCGTCTCGACGGCCCTGGTGCGGACTCCGACGGGTGCGGCCCGCGCCTACACCCGGGCCTCCGCCGCGGGTTGGCAGGTGGTCTATCTGCCGGTCCCGACCGCGCTCGAAGCGGTGGAGCGGGCCGCGCTGGCGGCTCTGGGCGTCCTCCTGCTCGCGCTCTTCGCCGCGCCGCCGGTGCTCCTCCTCGGCCTCCCGCGCGCGGCCTTCCGCGACCTGCTGCGGCGGGCCCTGCGCTCGTACTCGAAGCGGCTGGTGATCGTCTACACCCTCCTCTTGCTGCTGCCGCTCGTCCTGCTCAACGCCGTGCTGGTGAGCGCGATGGAGGAGCGCCTGCAACGGCAGCAGAGAGAGTCCGGCGAGGCCGCGCTCGATTCGGCGCAGCAGATCCTCGCCGAGCGCCTGCTCAACCTCCAGCCCGGCTTCGGCGTCGACACCGTGCTCGGCGACCGCCTGCTGATCCATCTGGCGGAGATCGTCCACCGCGAGGTGAACCTCTACTACGGCAGCAGCATCTACGCTTCCAGCAAGCACGAGCTGTTCACCGCGGGGCTCCTGCCGAACCGCATCCCCGGCGAGATCTTTTCGCGGCTCGCCCTGCTGGGAGACGGCCTCTCCTCACGCACCAACCGGATCGGGGGGACGAACTACCTGGAAATCTACGCGCCGCTGCGGCTGCCGGGCGTGCCGGTCGGCGAGGAGCGCCTGTTCCTCTCGATGCCGCTCCTGGCGCAGCAGGAAGAGGCCGCGGCCGTGCTGACCAACCTGCGGCGGCACGCCATGCTGGCCACGGCCGCGCTGTTCGGTCTGCTGGTCGCCGTGGGGACCCGTCTGGCCCGCAACTTCACCCGGCCGCTCATGGAGCTGGTGGACGGCACCCGCCGGATCGCCGCGGGCGCCACGTCGCTCGATTTGTCTCCCAGTGAGCTGGAGCTGGCGGCCCTGGTGGAGGCGGTGGACGAGATGGCGCGGCGCATCGCCGAGGGACGCGAGCGGCTGCTCCGCGAGAAGCAGGTGATTGAGCGGATGGTGGAGAACATCACCTCGGGCGTGGTCTCGCTCGATGCCGAGGGGCGCGTGCTCATGCGCAACCGGGTGGCGGCCGAGATGCTCGGGGCCGAGGTGGGCGAGAGCCTGGAGCGGATGGTCACGGGGCGCGACCGTCTGGAGCCGGTGGCCGCCTTCCTCCGCTCGGTGGGTAACGAGATGGCGCGGGAGACCGTGCGCCTCGCGGCGCCGGACGGGGAGCGCGAATGGTCGATCGTCTGGGTGCCCCTCCCGGGAGCCGGCGAGCCGGCGGCCCTGCTGGTCCTGGAGGACGCGACCGAGGTCCTGCGCGGCCAGCGCCTCCTCGCCTGGGCGGAGATGGCCCGCATCATCGCCCACGAGATCAAGAACCCGCTGACGCCGATCCGCCTCTCGGCCGAGCACATGCGGGAGGTCTGGAAGCGCGACCCGGACCATTTCGACGGAGTCTTCGAGCGCTGCACGACGAACATCCTCTCGCAGGTGGAGGAGCTGCGGACGATCGCCTCCGACTTCTCGGCCTACAGCGCCCTTCTCCAGATCGATCCCAAACCGGGAGATCTGGCCGCCGCGGTGTCGGACCTGATCGAAGGCTATCTGGCCGCGCCGCCGGCCGGGGTGAGCCTCGCCCTGGACACGGACGGCCCGCTGCCGGCCCGTTTTGACGCCAAGCTGCTGCAGCGAGCGGTGCGGAACATCCTGGACAACGCCCTGCGGGCCGCGGGAGCCGGGGGAGGGCACGTCACGGTGCGCGTCGGCCGCGATGATGGTCAGAACGGGGCCGCGCGGATCGCCGTGCTGGACGACGGCCCGGGGGTCCGCCCCGAGAACCTGCCGCGGATCTTCGACCCCTACTTCTCGACCCACGACACGGGCACGGGCTTGGGGCTGCCCATCGCCCGGCGTGTCGTCGAGGAGCACGGCGGCTCGATCACCGCGCGGAATCGGTCAGAGGGGGGGCTGGAGGTGGCGATCACGCTGCCGGTGTGAGCCCTCACCCCCGGCCCCTCTCCCGCAAGCGGGAGAGGGGAGCAAAGCGAAGGCATCTGTGTGAAGTCTTGGATCGTGGGCTGTTCACCCCTCTCCCACTTGTGGGAGAGGGGCCGGGGGTGAGGGTTTCCTACCGCCGCTTCACCCGCAGATTCTTCCGTCCGCCCGCCAGGCTCGTGCGCGGGGCCATCTCGACGTAGGGCTTCACTCCAGGGACCGTGCAGCGCGGCAGCTCCTCGCCGAGCGTCTGCTCGATCTCCTTGATCCGCGGCTTGTCCTGCCAGGTCGCGATCGTGGAGACGATGCCCTTGGCGTTGCCGCGGGCGGTGCGGCCGGCGCGGTGGATGTAGTCCTCCACCGTCTCGGGGATCTCGTAGTTGATGATGTGGCGCACGCGCGGGACGTCGATGCCGCGGGAGGCGATGTCGGTCGCCACCAGGATGCGGTGCTCCCCCTCGCGGAACCCCTGGAGCGCCTGGGTGCGCTCCCCTTGAGAGAGATTGGAGTGGATGCGCTCGACCGGATGCCCTTCCCGCTCCAGGACGCCGGATAGCCATTCCGCCTCGACCTTGCGGCGGATGAACACGAGCGTGCTCCCCAGCTCTTGTCCGAGGAGCGCCAGCAGGCAGGCCTTCTTGTCGTCCGGCTCGACGATGTAGAGACGGTGGCTGATCCCCGAGGCGGCCCCCCCTTCGGGAAGGATGTCGATCCGCACCGGGCTGATCATGTTCTGCTGCGCCAGGCGCTCGATCGGCGGCGGCATGGTGGCCGAGAACATCATGGTCTGGCGCTCCACCGGGAGTTCGCGCAGGATGCGCTGCACCTGGGGCATGAACCCCATGTCGAGCATGTGGTCCCCCTCGTCCAGCACCAGGTGGTGGATGCGGTTGACCTTGGCCGTGCCGCGCTCCATGTGGTCGAGGAGGCGGCCGGGCGTGGCCACGACGATGTCGGGCCGCTGGCCGAGCGCGCGCACTTGCGGGCCCATCGCGACGCCGCCGATCAGGCAGGCCGTGCGGATCTTGTGCTCCTCGCCGAAGATCTGGAGGAAGGCCTGCGTCTGCAACGCGATCTCGCGGGTGGGGGAGAGGATCAGGGCCGAGATCCCCTGGCCATGGGTCAGCCGCTCGGTGAGAGGGAGGCAGAACGCGGCGGTCTTGCCCGATCCGGTCTCGGCGAGCCCGATCAGGTCGCGCCCGGAGAGTGCGACCGGGATGACCTTGGCCTGGATCGGCGTCGGGTGAACGAAGCCGATGCGGCGGATGCTCTTCAGGATCGGTTCGCTGAGCCCCAGGGATTCGAACTCGATTTGTGTGGTTTCAACTGGATGCTGTGGGATCGCGACCGTCGTGTGCATGTATCTTGCTTATAACCGATTCCACGCCCCAGGACAAGCCGGTCCGCGCGGTTCGAGGCTCGCCAGAAGCTCCCGAACGGTTTACACTACACGGGACTCGTCCCTCTTGTGGAGCACCATGAGCATCCAGGTCCCGGGTTTCTTCAGAGCGCTTCTTCTCGTGGCCAGCTGCGCCTTCGCCGCGACTCTCCAGGCCCAGGGACCTGCGGTCCCCGCCGGAGCCGAGACGGTCTCCATGTTCGGCGAGCCGCTGACCGCGGTCCCCATGCCGGCCGCGGAGCGCCGGGAGCGGGAGGTGCGCTACGCCGAGGCCCGCGCCGCCGCGGAGGCCCGGCCGGACGACGTCAACGCCCAGATCTGGTATGGGCGCCGGGCCGCCTATCTCGGGCACATCCGCGAGTCGGTCGACATCTTCACGCGCGCTCTGGCCAAGTTCCCCGACGACCCGCGCCTGCTGCGCCACCGGGGACACCGCTACATCACGCTGCGTCACTTCGATCTGGCGGTCGCCGACCTGGGGCGGGCCTCCCAACTGGCCGCCGGCCGGGCCGATGAAGCCGAGCCGGGCGAGACCGCCTCGCGGGCTCCGGGCGACACCCTGGGGTCGCACATCTGGTACAACCTGGGAATCGCCCACTATCTGGCCGGGGACTTCGAGAAGGCGCTGCGCGCCGAGGAGGAGTGCCTGCGTCTGCCCGCGACCCCGGACCGTGAAGCCGGCGCCCGGTTCTGGTCCTATCTGGCGCTGCGCCGCCTCGGCCGTGAGCGTGAGATGGAAGCCCGCCAGATCCTGGCGCCGATCCGGCCGAACATGGCGGTCTTCGAGAACCGCGCGTATCTGCTCCTGATGATGATGTACAAGGGAGAGCTCACCCCTGATGCGCTGCTCGCACCGGGCGTGGCCGGGGAGGACCCCATCGATCCGGCCATCCTGCGCTACGGCGTCGGCGTCTGGTATCTCGTCGAGGGGAAGCGGGACGAGGCCATACGGATCGACCGCGAGGTGCTCTCTCTCGGCCAGTGGCACTCCTTCGCCCACATCGCCGCCGAGGCCGACCTCCAGCGTCTGGGGGAGAAGCCGCAGGGCGCCACCACCCCCAAGGGTGGGGTGGGCTAGCCCGCCGCCATCACCGGCGCCGGCTCGAGCTTCTCGCCGGCCTGGTGCCGCAGGATCAGATCCCGGCAGTCCGCGCCCGGAATGGGGCGGCTGAACAGGAAGCCCTGGACCTCGTCGCACCCCTGCTCCCGCAGGATCAGCCACTGGACCTCTTCCTCGACCCCTTCGCCCACGACCCGGATCTCCAGGCTGTGCGCCAGGGCGATCATCGCCGCCGGAATCTCGGCGCGGACGTCGCCGACGTTCAAGGAGCGGACGAAGGACTCGTCGATCTTCAGGGTGTCGATCGGGAAGGTGCGGAGATAGGAGAGAGACGAGTATCCCGTGCCGAAATCGTCGATCGCGATCCGCACGCCGAGGTCTTTGAGAGAGCGCAGCACCGCCAGGCTCACCTCGGCGTTCTGCATGGCCAGGGTCTCGGTGATCTCGAGCTCCAGGAGCTGCGCGGGAAAGCCGGTCTCCTCGAGAACGTTCTGCACCCGCTCGATCAGATCGGGCTGCTGGAACGGACGCGCCGAGAGGTTGACCGTCACCCGCACGTGGACCCCCTCCCGCAACCAGCCTCCCACCTCGCGGCAGGCCGTGCGCAGGGCCCAGAAGTCGATCGGGTTGATCAGGCCGGATTGCTCGGCGATCCAGAGGAACTCGCTCGGCCCCATGAGCCCGCGCTCCGGGTGGCGCCAGCGCAGCAGCGCCTCCACCGCTTCGATCCTCCCACTGTGGCTGTTGAGGATCGGCTGGTAGTACAGGCACAGCTCCTCGTTGGCGAGAGCCCGGCGCAGGTCGTTCTCCAGGGACAGCCGTTCGAGCGCGTCGGCGTCCATGCTGGGGGCGTAGACCTGGTAGCCGTCGCGGCCGACCTGCTTGGCCTGGTACATGGCGACATCGGCCTTCTTGACCAGCTCCTCCGGCGCGTCGCCGTCCTGGGGGAAGCGGCTGAGGCCGATGCTGCCGGTGACGACGATCTCACGGGTCTGGAGGATCATGGGTTGGCGGATGCGCTCCAGCAGCTTCTCGGCCACCAGGACGGCGTCGTGCTCGGCCGTGACCTCGGGCAGCAGGACGGTGAATTCGTCGCCGCCCAGGCGCGCGACCGTATCTCCCTGGCGAAGGCAGGCGCGGAGGCGGTCGGCGACGGTGCGCAGGAGATCGTCGCCGCTGGCGTGGCCGAGGCTGTCGTTGATCATCTTGAAGCGGTCGAGATCGAGGAACAGGACCGCGACCTGGCGCCCTTCGCGGCCGGCGAGGGCCAGGGCGAGCCGCAGGTGGTCCAGGAAGAGGTTGCGGTTGGGCAGCCCGGTCAGGGCGTCGTGGTAGGCGAGATGCTCGATCTGCTCGGACGCGGCGAGGAGCTGCTTGCGCTCCTCCTCCAGGAGCCGGATGACCATGCCCAGGCCGATGGTGGTCTGGAGGAGCAGGTCGGTGAGGGTCATGAAAGGGAGATGAGTCAAGGTCCGGCCGGTGACCGCCTCGAAAAAAGCGGTCACCGCGTAATGGACGTACTCCAGACTGTAGAGGAAGAAGGCGGTGCCCAGGACGCGACGGCCGACCCCCAGGGGATGGCCGCCCCGGCGGAAGACCAGGTATGAAGCGGCCAGGAATGCGACCGCCGCCAGCAGGCACCGCCCACCGACGCGGACCAACAGCCGCAGGTCGGGCGTGAGAGGGATGGTGCCAAGAACCGAGACCAGGGCGAGGCCGGCCACGACGGCCAGACATCGGCGGACCTGCGGTGCGGGAATCGTGCGGCCGGTGGCGACCTCCCAGGTGCCGAAGAGCACAAGGACGAGCTGGCCGTAGCCGCCCGCCAGAGAGATCGTGGAGGTGAGCACCCGGGGGAGAGCCCAGGGCTCCAGGCGGGACGCGAGCAGGAGGGAGACGGTGCCTCCCACGAGATAAATGCAGAACCCCCACCAGCTCCAGGCCCAGTGCCGGAGGAAATCCCGGCGATAGTGACGGTGGAAAGCCTCCAGCACCGCCGCCAGGAGGACCGCGCCGGCGGCCTGGGCCAGGTACCCATAGAGCACCAGAGGCAGGTTGTCCATTTGTCTGTAAAGAATAGCAGCTTCGTTTGCTCTTGGGGCCGAGTGAGAAGGCCAGGTGGTAAGATCCCGCCTCGGACTTGGCTCCGGAAATCCTATGAACCATTCATTTCGCTTCCTGTCGCCATCCCTCGTTCTCGGCATCCTCCTCGCTGCCGCACCGTCGTTTGCCACACCCCCTGCCGCCCAGAATCAAGCCAAACCTCAGGCCAAATCTCAGGACGAGATCGCGGCGCGCACCGCGGGCATGGCGAAGAAGGAGGGTCTCCTCACCTTCTATCTGGACGCCAAGGCCGGCAAGGTCTGGCTGGAAGTCCCACCAGCCACCGGTCCAGTCACCAGCAAGACTGGTGAGGTCGGGACCTTTATCTATGTCGACTCCATCCTGACCGGCCTCGGCTCCAACCCGGTCGGCCTCGACCGCGGGCAGCTCGGCGACACGCGGATCGTCACCCTGCGCCGCCTCGGCGGACGCCTCCTGGTCGAGCAGCAGAACCTGCGCTTCCGTGCCCTCTCTGAGAGCCCGGACGAGCTCCGGGCCGTGCGCGAATCGTTCGCCACCTCCGTCCTCTGGGGCGGCGAGATCACCGGCGCCGATCGGGACGGCCGCGCTCTCGTGGACTTCACCGGCTTCCTGGTCCGCGACGCCCACGACATCCCGGCGCGCATGCGTCTGGCCGGCCAGGGGAGCTGGTCGCTCGACCCCGCGCGCAGCGCGGCCGACCCCGAGAATTGCCTGGCCTTCCCGGACAACGTGGAATTCGAGTCCCTGCTGACCTATCAGTCGAACGATCCGGGAGACCTGGTGCGGCAGACGGCGCCGTACGCCGGGGCCGTGACTCTGGTCCAGCACCACTCGTTCGTCCGCCTGCCCGACGCGGGCTACACGCCGCGCGAGTTCGATCCGCGGGCGGGCTCGTTCCCGGTCACCTTCGCCGACTATGCGGCGCCGCTCGCCGCGCCGATCGAGAAGCGTTGGATCTCGCGCCACCGCCTGGAGAAGGTCGACCCGACCGCGGCGCGCTCGCGGGTCAAGGAGCCCATCGTCTACTACGTGGACTCCGCCGCCCCCGAGCCGGTGCGCAGCGCGCTGATCGATGGGGTGAGCTGGTGGAAGGACGCTTTCGAGAAGGCCGGGTTCATCGACGCCTTCCGGGTCGAGGTCCTCCCGCCGGGAGCCCACCCGCTGGACGTGCGCTACAACGTGGTTCAGTGGGTCCACCGCTCGACCCGCGGCTGGTCCTACGGCGGTGGCGTCATCGATCCGCGCACCGGGGAGATCCTCAGCGGACACGTGACCCTGGGATCGCTCCGCGTGCGCCAGGATCGCCTGATCTTCGAGGGGCTGTCCGGCACGGAGAAGACCGGCACCGGGGCTCCCGACGATCCCGTGGTCCTCTCCCTCGCCCGCATCCGCCAGCTCGCGGCGCACGAGGTGGGGCACAGCCTCGGCTTCTCCCACAACTTCGCCGCGAGCACCTATGGCCGCGCCTCGGTGATGGACTACCCCGCGCCCCAGGTCGGCGTCGGACCGGACGGCAACCTCGACTTCTCGTCCGCCTACGCGGTCGGGATGGGGGAGTGGGACCTTTGGGCGGTCCGCTATGCCTACACTGAGCTTCCTCCGGGAACCGACGAGCGGCCCGCGCTCCAGGGGATGATCGACGAAGCGATCCGGCGCGGTCTGCTCTTCCTGACCGACGAGGACGCGCGGCCGCCCGGAGCCGCCAATCCCCGGGCGGTGCTCTGGGACAACGGATCCGATCCCGTCGCAGGGCTGCGGCAGGCGCTGGAAGTCCGGCGGGTCGCCCTGTCCCACTTCGGCGAGCACAACATCCAGCCGGGGCAGCCTTTGGCGCTGCTCCAGGAGGTGCTCGTCCCGCTCTACTTCCATCACCGCTATCAGCTCGACGGCGCTCTCAAGGTCGTCGGCGGCGTGGACTACACCTACGCGGTGCGCGGCGACGGCCAGCCCGGCCAGAAGCCGGTGGACGCGAAACGGCAGCGGGATGCTCTGCAGACCGTTCTCGAAATCCTCGAGCCCGAGCGGCTCGATCTGCCCGAGGCCTTGATCGCGCTCCTCCTGCCTCGGCCTGCCGAGTACCGCCCCCATCCGGAGCTGTTCCGGGGCAACACCGCGCCGGTCTTCGACCCCCTGGCCGCCGCCGCGGCCATGGCCGACATGGCGGTCGACGGGCTGCTGCAGCCCGAGCGCGCGGCGCGGCTGGTGGACCTCCACCGCCGTGATCCGCAGCTCCCGGGATTGGAGGACGTGCTGGACGCGCTGGTGGAGAAGTCGTTCGGCGGTTCCGTGCCGAACGATCCGCGGCGGGCCGAGATCCGGCGGGTTGTCCAATGGGTGACCGTGCGGCGGATGATCGGGCTGTCCAGCGATCCGGACGCCTCGCCGCTGGTACGGGCGCGTCTGGACGGCGCTCTCCGGGCGCTGGCGCAGCGTCTGGAGCCCACGCCCCGCTCCGGCAGCGGTCCGGAAGCGGAGCAGCGGGCGTTCCTGGCGGCCGAGATCGGGCGCTACCTGAAGCGCCCGGAGGGAGAGACCGCGAAGCGTCCCGTGCCGCCGGAGCCGCCGCCGGGCCAGCCGATCGGCATGGCGCCTGAAGGCTTCGCGCCGATGGAGCTGCCGGAGGGCCTGAGCGGGTGCTCGCTCGACTGATGCGTCCGCTCCTCCTGGTGCTGCTGATGGCCTGGTCCTGCAAACCCGAGGTGTCTCCACCTTCCGCGGCGGCCTCGCCCACTCCGGAGCCTGCGGCCAAGCCCGGGACGAGCCTGGGCATCCCGTGGAAGCCGGCCGAGCACCTGAAGATCAAGGTCCTGGGGTCCGTGCCGCATGACACCGCAGCCTACACCCAGGGTCTGGTCTGGACCGAGGGGATGCTCTACGAGAGCGCGGGTCAGTACGGCCAATCCAGCCTGCGGCAGGTGGACCCGAAGACCGGCAAGGTCCTGCGCTCCGTGCCGGTCCCGCCGCGGTACTTCGCCGAAGGGTTGGCGCTGGTGGGAGACCGCCTCCTCCAGCTCACCTGGCAGGAAGGGACGGCCTTCGTCTACGACCTCGCCACCTTCTCGCGCCGCGAGGAGCTGCCCTACAGCGGCGAGGGTTGGGGGCTCTGCTTCGACGGCAAGCGCCTGATCATGAGCGACGGCTCGAACCATCTGACCTTCCGCGATCCCGCCACGTTCGCCTCGACCGGAGGCGTCGACGTCGCGCTGGACGGCCGGCCGGTGATGCGTCTCAACGAGCTGGAGTGCGTGGACGGCGCGGTCTACGCCAACGTCTGGCAGGCCGACGAGATCCTGCGGATCGATCCCGAGACCGGCCGCGTCACCGCCGTGATCGATGCCGCCGGCCTCCTCACCCCGGAGGAGGCCGCCAACGCCGAGGTGCTCAACGGTATCGCGTACAAGCCCGAGACGAAGACCTTCCTGCTCACCGGGAAGTACTGGCCGAAGATGTTCGAGGCGAGGCTCACTTCTTCGCCGGCTTCGGGAACCGCAGCTCCCCCTCCTTGATCTCGACCTTCCACAGCTCCTTGCCGTCCGCGTCGAGCGTGCGGAGCGTCAACACCCGCGCTTCCTCCTTGCCGGAGACTTCGAGCAGCCCGAAGTTGCGGATCCCGTCGGTCACCCAGGTGCCCGGGACGCGGTGGGGGTTGTTCGCTTCCTTCTCGAGGCGCGAGCCTCCCGAGGTGAGCGGGCTGGAGGTGAATTCGTAGAGCGGATACATCCCGGGGTCCTGGCGCTTCAGGAGCTCGGTATGGTGCCGGTCGCCGGAGAGGAAGACCACCCCTTCGATCCGCGCCTGGCGGATGAAGTCGTACAGCTCCTTCTGCTCGGCCGGGAACTCGCCGAGCGATTCGAAGGAATTCAGCGGGTTCCAGAACTGGCTCCCGCCGGCCACGATCTTGAACGGGGCCTTGCTGCCGGCGAGCGACTCCTTGAGCCACTGAAGCTGCTCGCGGCCGTACATCCGCTTGTCCGGGCCGGGCGGCAGGTCGTTCGGCGCGCGGTGATAGCGGTCGTCGAGAAGGAAGAAGTCCACGTCCGCCCACTCGAAGCGGGTGAAGACGCCCGGCGCCTCGGGCAGGCCGTAGGTGGGATTGGCCCAGTAGTCCTGGAAGACGCGCAGGCTCGTCGCCCGATCGCGGAAGGTGCGGTCCGAGTCGTTCGACCCGAAATCGTGGTCATCCCAGATCGCGTACTGATGCACCGTGCCGAGGAGCGGCTGGAGCTCCGGCAGGGCCCGGTCGTGCGCCCAGCGGCGCCGCATGCTCCGCTCCGTGGTCCAGTCGGCCTCCCGGTAGTAGATGTCGTCGCCGAGCCAGACCATGAAGTCCGGCTGCGCCTTGGCGATGGCCTGGAAGATCTTGTAGCCGCCGCCGTAGGGCTCGCCGGGCCTGTCGTAAGGGGCGTCGTTGATGTAGGCACAGGAGCCGATCGCGGCGCGGAACGGCGGCGGGTCCGTGCGGTAGCGCCAGATCGCCTGGGTCTGGAAGGAGAGCGGGGCCGATGCCGGCGCAGGGATGCGCAACCCGTCGAGATAGATCTCGTATTCATACCGGCTCCCGGGCTCCAGCCCCGAGAGCTCGAAACGCGCGATGTGATCTCCGGCAGCATCGGTCTGCCGCGGAGGGCTCAGGCGGGCGGTTTCCGGCTTCCCTTGCAGCCAGTAGCGGACCTGCGCCTGGCACGGCCGGCGGGTCTGCAGCCAGACCGTGGTCTCGGTCATCTCGGCCGGGCCGAGCATCGGGCCGGAGGACAGGCACCCCGACGGGTCGTCCTGCCAGGCGCATACGGCTGTGAGGGGGGCGATCAGGAGGAGGACGGAGAGAGTGGCGCTTCTCGTGAGTCGAGTGAACACGGTGAGGAGCCTTTCTGGTCGTTTTTTCCGGAGCCAGGCGGCAGTTTATCAGCGTAGATAGAATGGGTGGGGCGACGCCTCAACCGAAGGGAGAAACAGATGAGCGAGAGCACCTGGTACGTAGCGGTCGGTGGGCAGCAGCAGGGCCCCATCAGCCGAGAGGACATCATCGCGGGGATCCGCGGCGGCCGGTATGGGCGCGACACCCACGTCTATGGACCGGGGATGCCCAACTGGCTCCCGATCCAGAGCGACGGGGAATTCGCCGCCGCTTTTGGAGGTCCGGCCGCCGCTCCGCCGCCACCGCCGATGGGGCGCGGCAGGGCGCACGAGATCGATTTCGAGCTGTTCGGCGAGGACATGCAGTACCTGGAGATCACCCTCGATCCAGGCGAAGCCTGTATCGCCGAGGCAGGCGCCTTCATGTACATGGACCCCGGCATCCAGATGGAGACCGTCTTCGGCGACGGCTCCGGGCAGGACGCAGGAAGCGGTTTCATGGGCAAGCTGCTCTCGGCCGGCAAGCGGGTGATCACCGGCGAGTCGCTGTTCATGACGGTCTTCGGCAACGCCGCCGGAACCCGCCAGAAGGTGGCGTTCGCCTCCCCCTATCCCGGCAAGATCGTCCCGGTGGACCTGAAGCAGCACGGCGGCCAGGTGCTCTGCGAGAAGGACGCCTTCCTCTGCGCGGCCAAGGGGATCTCGGTCGGCATCGCCTTCAACCGCAAGCTCGGCGCCGGCCTCTTTGGCGGCGAGGGGTTCATCCTGCAGAAGCTGGAGGGCGACGGCCTCGCCTTCCTGCACTCCGGGGGCACGATCCTCTCGCGCCAGCTCGCACCGGGCGAGACGCTGCGCGTGGACACGGGCTGCATCGTGGCCTTCGAGACCACGGTCACCTACGACATCCAGATGGTGAAGGGCGTGAAGTCGATCATCTTCGGCGGCGAAGGGCTGTTCTACGCCACGCTGTCCGGCCCGGGCCGCATCTGGCTGCAGTCGCTGCCGTTCAGCCGCCTGGCGAAGAAGGTGATCGCCGCGGTGCCGCGGCCCACGGGCGGCGGCTCGGTGGGGGAGGGCTCGGTGCTCGGAGGCCTCGGCGGCCTGATCATGGGGGGAGACCGCTGAAGAAGCCCTCACCCCCGACCCCTCTCCCGCGAGCGGGAGAGGGGAGCACAGCGAAGACAGAGGAAGTGTTTTGGATGACTTTGCTTTTCACCCCTCTCCCGCTTGCGGGAGAGGGGCCGGGGGTGAGGGGCTCACCCTACCGGCGCTTCGACCTTGAGCATCCGCCCCCAGGCGTTGCGGAGGTTCTCGGGGAGGTCGAGATCGCTGAAGATCTCCTTGACCTCCTCGCGGCTGACGAAGATCCAGATGTCGTCCCATTGGGCATAGCGGAGGAGATGGGAGATGACCCAGGCCCTCTGCTCGACGGTGCCGTGGCGTAGAAGATGGCGTGCCTCGGCCTCGGTGACCTTCTGATCCGGGAAGAAATAGAGGGAATCAGGCCGGTCGATACCGTCGCGGGTTCTGCTCGGACCATGCATGCCCCCAAGTATAGCCGACCCGAGGCCCTCTTGACCCCGCATCGCGGGTCCGTTAGATTTCCTTCGCTCGAACGAGAGAACGAGCGGGCATAACTCAGCTGGTAGAGTGCAAGCTTCCCAAGCTTGATGTCGCGGGTTCGAGTCCCGTTGCCCGCTCCAATGTTTCGCGGTTCATCCGGCGGTGCGGCGCGCGAGCGTCGACCGCCTTTACCGTGTATAGGGGCTGGAGAAAGCTTCCTCTGTCCACCGAGAGAATTTATGGCGTTGTTCCGTCGTGACACCGGCTCCTTGTCGTCCAACTCACCGGGAGGAGCTTCCGACTCCGCCTCTCCCTCCATGTCCTCCTCTTCCTCTTCATCCGCACAGCGGCGTCGCGTGACCCATGTCGCCGCCGGCTCGCGGGTCGAGGGGAAGCTTTCCGGGCCCACCGAGCTGTTGATCGAGGGCGAGGTCGACGGCGAGATCCGGGTGGAGTCCGCAGTCATGGTCGGGACGGAAGGGGTGGTGCGGGGCCCGATCTCGGCGCAGGTGATCCGGGTCGGGGGCCGTGTCGTGGGGGACGTCCAGGCGGCGGATCGTGTGGAGGTCGCGCCATCGGGAAGCCTGGAGGGAGACATCTCGGCTCCACGCGTCGTCATCGCGGAAGGGGCCTTCTTCAAGGGCCGGATCGACATGCGGTCGGACCGGGACAAGGAGAAGGACAAAGACAAGGCACCGGAGCCCCGCCGCAAAGGTGCCGAGGCGGGCGCTCCCCAAAAGGCATCGGCCGAATCGGGGAAATAGAACGTGCGGATCGGAATCCCGAAGGAAATCAAGGATCACGAGTACAGGGTCGGGATGATTCCGGCCGGCGTGCATGCGCTGGTCGAGGCTGGACACGAAGTGGTGGTGCAGGAGAGCGGGGGAATCGGCAGCGGCATTCCCAACGAGGACTATGTCGCTGCCGGCGCCCGCCTCGTCCCGGACGCCGAGAGCGTCTGGAGCTGGGCCGAGATGATCATCAAGGTCAAGGAGCCGGTCGGCCCCGAGTACGGGCTGATGCGTCCTGGCCAGCTCCTCTTCACCTACCTGCACCTGGCGCCCCTGCCGGAGCTGACCAGCGTCCTGCTGGAGCGGCAGGTCACCGGCGTCGCCTACGAGACGATCGAGGACCGCCAGGGGCGTCTCCCGCTGCTCACTCCCATGTCGGAGGTGGCCGGCCGCATGGCGGTCGTGGTCGGCGCCAGCTTCCTCCAGAGGATCCACGGGGGCCGCGGCACCCTGCTGGCCGGCGTGCCGGGCGTGCCGCCGGGCGATGTGGTGATCCTGGGAGGCGGAATCGTGGGGATCAACTCGATCAAGATGGCCATCGGCCTCGGCGCCAACGTCACCGTGCTCGAGACGAACCACGACCGGATGCGCCACATCGACGACCTGTTTCACGGCCAGGTCATCACCCTGGCGAGCAACCAGTACAATCTGCGCGCCGCGCTGCGCCGCGTCGACCTCTTGATCGGCGCCGTGCTGATCCCGGGCGCCGCCGCGCCGAAGCTCGTCACCCGCGACATGCTCAAGCTGATGAAGGAAGGGGCGGTCGCGGTCGACGTGGCGGTGGACCAGGGCGGCTGTTTCGAGACGACCCACCCGACCACCCACTCCGATCCGATCTACGTGGTCGACGGAGTGGTCCATTACTGCGTGGCGAACATGCCCGGAGCGGTCCCCCGCACCTCGACCTTCGCGCTCAACAACGTCACCCTGCCCTACGCGCTGGCCCTCGCCAACAAGGGCGTGGAGAAGGCGGTCGAGGACGACCCCGGTCTGCTCCTGGGGGTCAACACCTACAAGGGCCACATCACCTACGAAGCGGTGGCCGAGTCGCAGGGCCGGCCGTACAAGGCGTTCAAGGAGCTGGTGTAGGCCAAGGGGTGAGGGTCACCTCACCCCACAACCCCCGCAGGTCCTCCGGCACCGGCGCCTCGAAGAACATCGGGGTTTCGTCGATCGGGTGCCGGAACGCCAGCTTCCAGGCGTGGAGGGCCGGGCGGGGGAAGTCGCGCAGCGGGGCCTGCACCGGGCGCGGCAGGCCCTTCCAGCGCGCTTCGCCATAGACCGGGTCGCCCACCAGAGGGTGCCCCAGGTGCTTCATGTGGACGCGGATCTGGTGGGTGCGGCCGGTGAGGAGGTCGAGCTCGACGAGGGCGATTCCGGCCGCCGCGGCCAGGGTCCGGTAGCCGGTCCGCGCCGTCCGTCCGTCCTTCCGCACAATCATCTCCTTGCGCTCCACCGGATGACGGCCGATCGGCGCGTCCACGAGTCCCGCCCGAGGAGATGGCTCGCCGTAGACGATCGCCAGGTAGCTCTTCTCGACCTCACGGCTGGCGAAGGCGCGGGCCAGGCGCGTGTAGGCTGCCGGCGTCCGCGCCACCACGATGACACCGCTCGTCCCCTGGTCGAGGCGGTGGACGATGCCCGGACGCCCCTCGCCGCCCACGCCCGCCATTTCGGGATAGCGCGCGAGCAGGTGGTGCGCCAGCGTGCCGGTCGTGCGGCCGGCCCCGGGATGGACCGTGAGACCCGCCGGTTTGTCGAGGACGACGACCTCGGGGTCTTCATGGAGGATCGTCAGCTCGCCCGGCTCGGGTTGGACCCGCTCGTCCCGCCGCTCCGGAGGGTGGCAGTCGATGCGGTGTCCCGGCTCGACCGCGGTGGAGGGTTTGGCCTCCCTTCCGTCGAGGCGGATGGCGCCGTCGCGGATCCACTTCTGGATCTGGTTGCGGGGGAGGTCCAGCCGCGCCGCGACATGACGGTCGAGCCGCTCGCCGGCCGCCGCGGAATCCACGGTCCAGGACAGCTCGCGATGCTCTGGTGGGTGGGCGCTCAGCTCGCGGTCGTCTTTCAGCTCAGGCCCTCGGCGGTCGTCTCGGAGGTTTTCTTGCGCGACCGGAAGCTGTCGATCGCCATCAGCACGATGCCGATGGAGATGGCGCTGTCGGCCACGTTGAAGGAAGGCCAGTGGTAGGTCCCGACGTAGACGTCGATGAAGTCGGTCACCGCTCCGCTGGACATGCGGTCGATCAGGTTGCCGACGGCGCCGCCTACGACCGAGGCCAGGGAGAGGAGCAACAGGCGGTCGTGGACGGAGGCAAACCAGAAGTAGACGGCCACGGCGGCCAGAGCGGCCAGCCCAAGGAGGGTCAGCAGCCAGCTCCCGCCGCTCATGCCCTGGGAGGCGAACAGTCCGAACGCCACGCCGGTGTTGCGCACGTGGGTCAGGTTGAGGAAACCAGGGATGACCGGTTGGGCTGTGTGCTGCGGCAGATGGATCTCCACCAGCCACTTCGTCCACTGGTCGAGGGCGATGATCCCAAGCGAGACGAACAGGTAGCGGAGCTTGCCGACCCAGGCGGCGGTGGCGGTGGTCAGGACGGGCTGGACGTCACGTTCCAAGATGTCTCTCCTCGCGGCGCCCGTCAGACCGGGAACCGGTGCCGGGCGGCCGCCACGGCATCGCTGGGATCGGACGGTCGCTGGAAGAGCCGGATCGCCGCCACACCGGCGGCTCCGGCAGCGACCACCTCGCCGAATCGGTCGATTGTAACCCCTCCCAGCGCCAAGACGGGAAGCCCGCACCCGGCCGCGCGGGCCAGAGCCTCGATTCCGGCCGCCGGTCCCTTGCCGGGCGTCTCCCAGACCGGGCCGAAGGTCGCATAGTCCGCGCCCGCATCCCGCGCCCGCTCCACCTCGTCCACGGTGTGTGTGGAGACTCCGAGCAGGAGCTCCGGTCCGAAGCGCCGGCGCAGGGCGGCCGGCGGCACGCCGTCCGACGGCAGGTGAGCTCCGTCGGCTCCGGCCGCCAACGCGATATCGGCGCGGCCATTGACGAGCAGGCGGGTGGTGGAGGGCAGGATTGCGCGGGCGGCCCGGGTCATCTCCCAGACGGCGCGGTCGTCCAGATCTTTTTCCCGGATCTGGACCGCGTCGACCCCAGCAGCGGCGAGGCGGGAGAGCCAACCGGAGAGGTCTCCGTCCACCAGGGAGCGCCGGTCACTGATCGCGAGCAGCCTGAACATCCTGGGACTCGTGGGGCGGGGCGGCAGCCTCGGGAGGCCGGCGGAAGATGATGGCGATCAGGTCGTGCGCGCCCCAGACCAGGTGGACCATGCCGAAGCCGGTGACTGCGCCGCGGAACCAGGGAAAGAGCAGGACGCTGCGAAACCCCTGGAACGGGGCGATTTGCATCATGATCCGCTCCCATTCCGGCATCCAGGGCGCAAAGAGCAGCAGCAGCCCGGCCTCGAAGCAATAGAGAATGAAGAACAGACGGATCATGGTGGAGAAGCGCACGAGGCGGAGATTGTAGCCCAGGAGACGGGATGAAAAGGCAGCGCCCCCGGATGGGGGCGCTGGCACGTAAGCGGGGTGGAGGATGTCGCTCAATCCTGCGGCGGACGGCGGGCCGAGCGGCCCTCCGACGACCCGCGGCCGGACGAGCCCCGGTCTGATCCGGAGCGGGCGCTGCTGCCGCCCCGGTCGGAGCCCCGGTCGGATGACTGCGAGGAGCTGCCACGGTCCGCGCGGGGCTCGGGACGCGACGGGGCTTCATACCCGCCGCGGCTCGACGAGGACGGCGCCGGCCTCTCGTAGACCCGTGGCGACGAGGGACGCTCGGACTCGCCACGGCTCGTGGACGGCGAAGACGGCCTCTCGTAGACGCGAGGCGTCGGACGATCCGAGCTGCCGCGCTCCGTAGACGACGAAGACGGCCGCTCGTAGCCCCGCGGCTCATAGCCTCGCCGCTCGGAAGAATCCGGGCGGCTGCCGGACTCCGGCCGTACGGAAACCCCGCCGCGCGGCTCGGGCCGGCTGTAGCTCCCACTGCGGGAATCCCGGGGGGACCGGTCGGCCGGGCGCTCGGAGCTTGGATCCGGTCGGCGATAACCCTGCGAGACACCCTGATCCCGGCCGCCGTGCGGCGACGCACCGCCACCATCATTATCGCGGGGCACGGCGCGGACACCCCGGTCATTGCGCTCTCCCCGGTCGGCCGGCCGCGAAGAGCCCGGATCCGGCCGGCTGTAACCGTGGGAGCCGCCCTCATCCCGGCCGCTGCGCGGCGACGCACCGCCACCATCATTATCGCGGGGCACGGCGCGGACACCCCGGTCACCGCGCTCTCCCCCGTCGGCCGGGCGGGAGGAGCCCGGGTCCGGCCGGCGATAGCCGTGGGAGCCGCCTTCCTCTCCACCGGTCCGCGGCGAGCGTGCGGTCCCCTCGGAGCCGGCCCGGCTGTCCGGCCGGTCCGAACGGCCGCCACGGCGATTGTCATCGTCACCGATGATCACGCGCGGCTGCCCCGGGTCGCGGTCCGCCGGCGTGCCGGGGAGCGCGCGCGCGCCGCGCACCCCGTCCGGATACCGGCCGTTGTTCTCATTGCCCCGGCGGTCCATCCGGTCCGGCCGGAGCGGCGTTCCGTCGAGCTGGTCGACGTCGCCGTCCGCCACGACCGCCCGCCGCACCCTGGCGTCCAGGTCGGGCTTGCGGGCGATGAAGTCGTTCACGTCCGGCAGCTGGCCGTCGGACCGGCTCGCCACCCGCCGCGCGGACGCATCGCGGCTCAGCACCTCCACCGCGTGCCGCGGGTTCTGAAGCACCTCCGGCGTCAGCGGCCGGCTGTCCGTGGTGATCAGGCCCCGGTCGAGCGGACCACCGCGGCGGCGCATCTCGTCGATCGGCACGGCGTAGCGCTGCACGTTCCACTGGTCGCGGCGGCCGTCGCGATACCCCTGGCGGTAGCCGCGCCAGTAGTCGGAGGAGACGAAGGTCCAGTTGTTGAAGTGCCCCCAGTCGCCGCCGGCCCAGCCGTAGACGCCGAAGTGGAAGCCGAAGCCGGCGCCCCAGCGCGAGCCGTAATACCGGGTGTAGTAGCCGGTCGGGCACCAGCCCGTATAGCTCGGACCCTGGTACCAGTAGACCCACGCCGGCGCCCACCTGCTGCCGGGGAGCCAGGCCCAGCCGTAGCCGGGGAGATAGTCCCAGCTTCCATAGTGATGGGGGACCCAGCCCCAAGGGTCGTAGGAGACCCAGGTGTGGCCGCTCGGCGTATAGGCCCAGCGTCCGTTCCAGTACGGGCGCCACCCCGCGTCCACGCGCGGGCGCCAGTAATGGGAGCCCTGATAGTCGACCCAGGAGCCGTGGCGCGAGAGCGGGGCCGCGGCATAGCGCAGGTCCTCGTCCAGGTACCGGCTGTCGCCCCTCCCCTCCTCGTCGAGGCGCTGGGCCCAGCGCTCCAGGGAGTCATAGGAGCCGGCCGACTCCACGTCGATGCGGGAATCCCCTTCGACGAAAGCCTGCTCGTCGGCGCGCACCGACTCGGAATCCCGGTCGTTCCTCACCTCGGCGCGGCCCTCGCGGACCACCAGCTCGGTGAAGATCTCCTGATCGGCGGCGACGCGGAAGACACCATAGTCCTGGACATAGATCGAAGCGTTCGGAGTCGTGATCCGCGGCAGCTCGTCGCCGAGCGAGTCGCGGAGCACCATGAGTTGAATGTTGCCCTCGAGCAGGCGCAAGACGGTGCCGCGGTCCTGGGAATCCGGAGACGCGGCCAGACGCTCCAGGAGCACCTCGCTGCCGCCGTCGATGCGCAGCAGGTTGCGGTCCGCCAGGACGATCTCGACCCGCGACCGCTCCGGGACCCACAGCCGGTCTCCCGCCAGCACGGGCTGGTTGAGCTCCGCCGGCGTCCGGGTCCCCGATCCCGCCTGCATGAGAGTGGCCGACCCCTCCACAGCGCGGAGATAGCCATAGCCGTTGTCATAATCGGCGGACGCGGGTAGAGCCGCCAGGGCGCACAGCCCCAGCACCAGCCCGACGCGTCGCGCCAGCGCATTCCGGATGAGCATTTGCACGGACCTCCTTCCAGGTGACCCTCTCTGCCCTCTATTGTGCAGCAACTTTCGGACCAGGGGGGAAATTCCGGAGCCCCCCTCTGTTTTTCGTCGCTCTCTGTATAATGGTCGGGCTTTGCCGGAGGAGGACCGTCCACCGCAGGCGTCAGGGGTGTCCCCCCGGTCGCACGGTCCTTGGATCCGCAGCTTTCCTGGAGGCAAACCCTGTGGGCATTCGGAGTTGGTTCGGCGGCAGCGCCAAGCAACAGACCAACGAGAAGGGCAAGGAGCAGGAGTACACCATCGACGACCTCATCGTCCTCGAGAAGTACGACGAGGCCGCCGATCGTCTGAAGACGCGGGTCAAGCTGAACCCCCAGGATCTCCACTCCCACCTCAAGCTCGCCGAGGTGTATGCCCAGCTCCGCCAGTTCGACAAGGCGGTGGACGAGTTTGGCTTCGTGGCCGACGAGTACGCGCAGGACGGCTTCCACGACAAGGGGATCGCTCTCCTGTCCAAGGCCCAGAAGCTGGCTCCCCTCGACCAGTCGATCCGCTTCAAGATCGAGCGGATCCAGCGCGACAAGAGCATGGAGCACGTGCGCTCCTTCGCCCTGGAAGGGCTGCGCCAGGCGGGCGGCACCCAGGCGGGCAGCTCTGCCGTCGAGCTCAAGCGCCTCTGGCACAACCTGACCGCGACCGCGGTGGTGCAGCACCTGTCCGGCGACCAGCTCAAGCGGCTGTTCTCGTCCATGAAGCTCGTCCGGCTCGAGCCGCAGACGATCATCGCCGAGGAGGGATCCCAGGAGCCCTTTCTCCTCCTGATCGTTACCGGCACCGTGGAAGGCTTCGTGCGCGACGAAGGACGGGAAATGGTGGTCCGCTCCTTCACTTCCGGAGATATCATTGGCGAGTCCCCGCTCCTGGAGCGGGGCACCTGGCCGGTGCACTACCGGGCCACCGACCAGATCACCGCGCTCCGGCTCGGCCGTGAAGGCCTCGAGCACTCCCTGGTCGGCAACCCCGACCCGCGCGGCTTCCTGGAAGTCCTGCGAGAGCAGCACAACGACCGAGACGTCGCGGCGACCCTGCGCCGCATTCGTGGAACCTGATGGCGATTCGACCGATCCGTATCTACCCCGATCCGGTCCTGCGGGTCCAGTGCCGCGCGGTGACCGAGCTCGACGAGTCTCTGCGCAAGCTCGTGGCCGACTTGGTCGAGACCATGCACGCCGCGCCCGGGATCGGCCTTGCCGCGCCCCAGGTCGGCGTCGACCTACGGGTCGCCGTGGTCGATCTGTCGGTGGGGGATGACCCCGAGCAGGCGTACGTCTTCATCAATCCGGAGATCGTCCAGCGCCGGGGCCAGGAGACCGACGTGGAAGGGTGCCTCTCCCTTCCCGGCATCACCGACAAGGTCGAGCGTCCGACCTTCATCCGGGTCAAGGCCCTCGACCTGCAGGGGGACCCCTTCGAGGTGGAAGCCGACGACTGGCTGGCCCGGGCCATCTGCCACGAGCTGGACCATCTGGACGGCGTCCTCTTCGTCGATCACCTGCGCGGCCTGCGGCGCGAGCGCTCCCGGCGGCAGCTCAAGAAGCTCGCCGCCGAGCAGGAGGTGCTGGCGTGAGAGCCGCCACCGCCCCCGGGTTGAAACCCGGGGCTAGCAAACGGCTGTCCCTGCGGGACAGAGTCGGCCCGCATCAAATTTCTCCGTCCCGTCAGGGACGGCGGCTCCTAGCCCCGGGTTTCAACCCGGGGTGCGCTGGCGTGAGCGGTGTACGCCTCTTCCTCGCCCTGCTCCTCCCCCTGGCCCTCCTGGCCTGCGGGGGTGGCGGCGGTGGCGGTGGTCCGACGGCGCCTCCGCCGCCGCAGCCGGGCATCGTGGTCACCCCGGCGGCCGCGCCGGCTACCGGGATCTCCATCGCCTCAGGGGCAGCGACGAACCAGAGCACCCTGATCCTCGAGATCCGCGCCAATTCCGTGAGCGATCTCTACGGGGTGGCCTTCGACCTCCGCTATCCGAGCGCCATCCTGCAGCTCGTGCAGGCGAGCTCCGGGGCGTTCCTGGGGAACGCTACGCTCCAGTCCGTACCCGGGTCGGGCACCGGCCTCCTCGTCGTCGGCCTCTCCAAGCTCGGCGCCGTCTCCGGCACGACGGGCTCCGGAGTGCTCATGACCCTGGAGTTCCGCGCCATCGCCGCGGGCTCGGGGAGCTTCACCTTCGAGCAGAACAGCGCCGTGAGCTCGTCGGGGCAGCCGATCACCAACTTCGGCTGGTCCGCCGGCACCGTTCAAGTCACCCGCTAAAGCCAAACATGCCCGAACCCGTCCTGTTCAACACGATGGGGCGTCAGCTCGCCCCGCTCGCTCCGATCGAGCCCGGTGTGGTCCGCATGTACACCTGCGGCCCGACCGTCTACAACGAGGTCCACATCGGCAACCTCCGCACTTTCCTCTTCGAGGACCTGCTGCGGCGGAGCCTGCGCTACCTGGGCTACAAGGTGATCCAGGTGATGAACCTGACCGACGTGGACGACAAGACCATCCAGGGAGCCCACCGCGCCGGAGTCTCCCTCGCCGAGTACACCGAGCCGTTCATCCAGTCCTTCCAGCGCGACCTGGACCGGCTCCACCTCGAGCGGCCGGAGCACTTCCCGCGCGCCACCGAGCACATCCCCGAGATCATCGACCTGATCCTGCGGCTGATCGAGCGGGGCTACGCCTACGAAAGCGACGGCTCGGTCTTCTTCAGCATTGCGCGCGATGCCGACTACGGGAAGCTCTCGGGCTTCGACCTGGCGCAGGTGCGCCGCGGCGAGCGGGTGGCGAACGACGAGTACGCGAAGGACGACGTCCGCGACTTCGCCCTGTGGAAAGCGGTCAAGCCGGGCGAGCCGGCCTGGGACTCGCCGTGGGGACCGGGGCGGCCCGGATGGCACGTCGAGTGCTCGGCGATGAGCATGAAGTACCTGGGAGAGACCTTCGATCTGCACTGCGGCGGCGTGGACCTCATCTTCCCGCACCACGAGAACGAGATCGCCCAGTCCGAGAGCGCCACCGACCAGCCGTTCGTCCGGCACTGGGTACACTCCGAGCACCTGATCGTGGACGGGCAGAAGATGTCCAAGTCCCTGGGCAACCAGTACACGCTCAAGGACCTGCTCGACCGGGGGTACACGGCGCGGGCCATCCGCTACCTCATCTTGTCGGTCCACTACCGGCAGAAGCTGAACTTCACGTTCGACTCCCTGGACGGAGCGGCGGGCGCTCTGCGCCGGGTGGACGAAATGCGGTTCCGGCTCTCCCATGCCCAGGAGACGGGGGGGCCCGACGCGCAGCTCGCCGCCTCCGCCGCGCGCCTGAAGACCGACTTCGCCGCGGCCCTGGCGGATGACCTGAACGCGGCCGCGGCTCTGGCCGCCCTCTTCGTCTTCGTCAAAGAGGTGAACGTCGCGATCGAGGAGCGGCGGATCGGCACCGGCGACCGGGAGCGCATCCTGGCCGCTCTGGCGGACATCGACCAGGTGCTGGACGTGCTCGATCCAGTGGCCTGGCCGGACGCCACGGCGCCGGCCGAGGACGACACCGCGGAGATCGAGGCTCTGATCCAGGGCCGCAACGACGCCCGCAAGCGTCGCAACTTCGCCGAGGCCGACCGCCTCCGCGACGAGATCGCCGCGCGCGGCATCGTCCTCGAAGACACACCGCAGGGGACCCGCTGGAAGCGCCGGTGAGCTCGTTCAGCTCCGACGACTTCCGCAACCAGCCGAACACGCGGGCCCAGGGGCGCCTGGGAGAGGATGAAGCTGTCCGCTGGCTCGCCGCCCAGGGCTACCAGATCGTCGAGCGCAACGTCGTGAACCACGGTGGGGAGATCGACGTGGTGGGCCGCGAGGCGGGGTATCTCTGCTTCATCGAGATCAAAGCCCGGGCCAGCAACCGCTTCGGCCCGGCGATCGCCGCGGTCGACCCCCGCAAGCAGCGCCGCATCTCCCGCGCCGCGGCGCTCTACATCGCCATGAAGAAGCTCCACAAGGAGCCCTGCCGCTTCGACGTCCTGGGCCTGGACCGGGAGGGGAGCGGCTGGCGCTATACTCTGGTGCGAAATGCTTTTCCGTATGCGGGTTAGTCCCCCTTGACAGCCCTGGGGCGGGTGACTATCCTTTGCTCCTCGTGAGCGGCCGTTGACCGCGGATGCGAACGAACGGGCGGGAATAGCTCAGTGGTAGAGCACAACCTTGCCAAGGTTGGGGTCGCGGGTTCAAATCCCGTTTCCCGCTCCATGAAATAGGATGATCTCCGGCTTGCCAGTCGGACTCTTCGATAGACTGTTCCGGTGGACGAGGCCGCGCGAGCGGCCTTCCGTGTCTCTCGGGGCGACGTAGCCAAGTGGTAAGGCGAGGGTCTGCAAAACCCTTATTCACCGGTTCGAATCCGGTCGTCGCCTCCAAACTCTTCCGTTTCCTGAAAACAAACGCGAGCTAGGAGAGGGTCGGAATCTCGACCGTGAAGGTCGCGCCCTGGCCGTCGCCGGGGCTCTCCGCGCGGATGGTCCCGCCGTGCGCTTCCACCAGGTAGCGCACGATCGCCAGGCCGAGCCCCAGCCCGCCTTGCCGGTCCCCGCCGGTGCCTTCAGCCTGGTGGAACCTCTCGAAGACACGGGGGAGGAAGTCCGCGGCGATGCCGCGCCCGGTGTCGCGGACGACGAGGCGCGCCCGATCGCCGTCGCGGCAGAGCTCGACCTCGACGTCGCCGCCCTCAGGCGTGAACTTGACCGCGTTCGACAGCAGATTCGAGAGGATCTGCTGGAGCCGGCCGGCATCGCCGGAGACCCGCACCGGCGCCTCCTCGACCCGCGCCCGCAGGCGGATCGACTTGGCCTCGCTCGCCGGTTGGAGGGCCTCGACCGCCTTCTCGACGATCGGCGCCAGCTCGATCGGTTGGAGCTCGAGGCGGAGCGTGCCGTTGACGATGCGGGAGACATCCAGGAGGTCGTCGATGATCTGCGCCTGCGCCCGCGCGTTCCGGGCGATCACCTCGACCGCCCGGGCCTGTTGTGCCGCGTCGAGGCTGCCGTCCTCGAGCAGGGCGACCCAGCCGATGACCGCTTGGAGCGGCGTGCGCAGCTCGTGGGAGACCAGGGCGAGGAACTCGTCCTTGGCGCGGTTCGCCGCCTCCGCCTGGATGCGCGCCTCCTGCTCGCGCGCGAGGCGGATGCGCTCCTCCTCCATGCGCTGCTGCTGGATGGCATAGCGGATCGAGCGCTCCAGCAGAGCGGCGTCCATCCTCCCCTTGACCAGATAATCCGCCGCTCCCGACCGCATCGCCAGGAGGTCGACCTCCAGGTCCCCCTGGCCGGTCATCAGGATGACCGGGGCTGTGCAATGGCGCTCGCGCGCCGCGTGGAGCAGCTCGAGCCCGGTCCGCGCCCCGAGGCGGAAATCGAACAGCGCGACGTCGAAGTCGTTGCGTCCGACCCTCTCGATCGCCTCCTCGTAGCCCGGTATCCACTCGAGCTCGAAGCGGTGGCTGTCGATCTCGTTCAGGAGGTCTCGCGTGAGGATGTAGTCGTCCTCGTCATCCTCGACGAGAAGAACCCGTACGCGTTCCATGGGCGTCTCGGCTCCCGCCTCAGTTGGGAAGCTCGACGAACTCGATCCAGTAGTGCCCGAGCGTCTTCATGAGATCCACCAGGCGCTCGAAGGTGACCGGCTTGGTGATGTACGAGCTCGCGCCCAGGTCGTAGCTGCGGAAGATGTCCTCCTCGGCCTTCGACGTGGTCATCACCACCACCGGGATGCGGCGCAGCTCCGGGTCGGCCTTGATGGCGCGCAGGGCCTCGCGGCCGTCCATCCGTGGCATGTTGAGATCGAGCAGGATGAGGCCCGGGCGGGGGGATGTCTCCGGATCGGAGTAGCGGCCTTGCCGCCGCAGGTAGTCGAGGAGCTGCTCTCCGTCCTCGACGAAATGGAGGACGTTCAAGACGCGGCTCTCCTCCAGCGCGTCCTTGACCAGAAGGCGGTCGTCGGCATCGTCTTCCGCCATCAGGAGGACGATCGGCTTGGGAGCTGGTGTTGTCATGCGGTTCCCTCTGTCGTCGCGTTGTGTCGCATCGGGAGCACCGCGAGGAACCTGGTCCCCTCTCCCGGTGTGCTGTCGGCCGTGATCGTACCGCCATGCCGTTCCACGATTCTACGGCAGACCGCGAGCCCCATCCCCGTCCCCTCGTATTCGGTGCGGCCATGCAGGCGCTGGAACGGCGTGAAGATCCGGTCGAGGTACTTCACGTCGAAGCCGATGCCGTTGTCCTCGACCGTGATGCGGCAGAGCGGCGCCCCGCCGCCCTCGGAAACCTCCTCGGCCGCGATCCGGACGAGCGGCGGCACCCCGGCGCGGTGGAACTTGAGCGCGTTGCCGACGAGATTCTGGAACAGCTGGCGCATCTGGAGCGGATCGGCGTCGATCGTGGGCAGGTCGCCGACCTCCACCTGGCCGTCCGTGTCCTGGACGCGGACCTCGAGATCCGCCAGGACCTCGCCGACCACCTTCCCGAGGTCGGTGGGAACGAACGGCTGGGCTTTGGACGTGACCCGCGAGAAGGTCAGCAGGTCGTTGATCAGCGAGTGCATGCGCCGGGCGGCCGCCTGCATCCGCTCCAGGTAATCGCGCCCCTCGTCGCCCAGCGAGGCGCCGTGCTTGCTGCGCAGGCGGTCGCCGAACGCCTGGATCTTCCGCAGCGGCTCCTGGAGGTCGTGCGAGGCGACAAAGGCGAAATCCTGGAGCTCGCGGTTGCTGCGTTCGAGGTCGCGGGCGAAACCGCTGAGCTGCGCGTTGGCCTCGGCCAGCTCCTCCGTCCGAGCCTGGACCTTCACCTCCAGATTGTCGTGGGCCTCCAGGAGGGCCTCCTCGGACTGCTGGCGCAACCGGAAGTCGCGGCGGATCAGGAAGAAGGCCAGCACGGTCAAGCCCACGAGCAGGAGATTGGCGAAGGTCAGGGTGAACAGGGCGCTCCGGCCGCTGGCGTGCGACTGCCGGGAGCGTACTGCCAGCAGCCTCTGCTCCTCCCGCGTCATCGCGGTCAGGAGAGCCCGGATCCGATCCATCTCCTGCTTTCCGCGGCCCTGCAGGAGATGCTGGCGAGCCGCATCCATGCCACCCCTCTCGCGCAGCTCGATGCCGCGGCGGAGAAGGCGCAGCCGCTCGGCGATCCGCGGCTGGAGCTGAGTGAGCCGCGCCTGCTGCCGGGGATTGTCCAGAGTGAGCGTCCGCAGCCGCTGGACGTGGCCGTCGATCTTGCTGAGGGAGTCCAGGTACGGGTCGAGATAGATTCGGGACCCCGTAATGATGTAGCCCCTCTGCCCGGTCTCCGCATCCGTCGCCGTCGAGAGCGTCTCGGCAATCTCGGCCAGCACGCTCTGCGAGTGCGACACCAGACGCTCGTTCTCGATCAGGCTGAGAGTCGATTGATAGGCGACGGCCGCGTTGATCAGCAGAGCTGCGACGATGACACCAAACGAGGCGAGGAGGGTTTCTTGGCTCAGTCGCTTCATGGGCGGTGGGGGATGGTAGCATTTGTACAAAGCCCAGAGCCTTTCCGTAGATCCGGTCTCCGGAAAAGCCAGAATCTGTCCGTCCTCTACGAAAGCGTCGCCCACTCGGCGAGGAGGTATGGCATGACCGAACAGACGTCCGGCTCGCAGGGACAGAGCAGCAGCACCATGGGAGCCAGCCCTGGCGGCAGGCCCATGGGAGCCATCGGCATCACTCTGATCACCCTCTATCTCACCCTGGTCACCGTCGTGGTCTTCCACAGTCTCGTCATTCTCTGGCCCCCGAACCGGGAGAAGGTTGACAGTCCGGGCCAGACCGCAGCCGGGCAGAGCGGCGGGCAGGAGACGAGAGCCGGTGCGCAGCCGGACGGGACGGGAGGCGGCACGACCACCGAGCCTCCGGGCACGGACCTGACCGCCGAGGCTCCGGACAGCCTGGGCAGCGATCTCACACCCCTGGGGTCGGACCTGGAGAGCGATTCCGGGAGCGCGCCGAGCACGGACGACGTAAGGCCCGACGAAGCGTCCCTACGGTGCCCCGACGAGACGCAGTCGCCCGCCACGCTCTTTCGGTACTACCACGTCTGTCTCTCCGAAGAGGAGCGGCTCTTCCTCATCGTCATCTTTGCCGGCGCCTTGGGAGGGCTGGTGCACACCCTCCGCTCCTTCCTCTGGTACGCGGGAAATCGCAAGTTGGTGTTGAGCTGGACCGGGTTCTACATCACCCAACCCATCCTCGGCGCGACCCTGGCGACTGTCTTTTATTTGGTGGTGCGCGGCGGCTTCTTCTCGCCACAGTCCACGATCTCGGACACGAGCCCGTTCGGCTTTGCCGCCCTCGCCGCCTTGATCGGCATGTTCACCGACCAGGCGGCCGAGAAGCTCAAGGACGTCGCCGAGACCCTCTTCGCGACGGCGCCCAAGGGAGCGGACCACGCCGGACCACCGACCGTGTCCGGGGTCTCGCCGAACCAGGGAACGCAAGCCGGGGGCGAGACGGTGACGATCACCGGGAGCGGATTCGTGCAGAACGCGACCGTGACGTTCGGAGGGCAAGCCGCGACGAACGTCCAGGTCGCGAGCGGCGGGACCTCTCTGACCGCCGTCACGCCTGCCGGAACTGGCGCGGTGAGCGTCGATGTGACCAACCCCGACGGCCAGAAAGGCTCGCTCGCGAACGGCTTCACCTACGAGTGAGCACCCGCTCCGCGACCTGCCGCACCACCCGGGCGCCGTCGTCCTCCGCCCGCCGCCGCAGCAGAGCCGGAAGACCGGTGCACCCGGAGGGCCTGGACGGTCGGGCCTCCGGGGCGCAGGCTTCTGCCAGCCCGGTCAGAGCGTCCGCGCGCCCCGCCGGGTCGGGCTCGTGGACGGCCTGCCAGGCGAGCATCTCCCAGGAGCGGTCGTGATGCACTGCGCGCGGCAGGAAGCCGCCCTCGTCTACGCGCACGGAGAGCGGCTCGCAAGCCCGGTGGGGGCATTCTCGGGTAGAATCCGGACTCACCTTTTCGCACGAGAGGAGGCATGATGCCCTTCGGAAGCTTGTGGCTCCCCGTCATCGCTTCGGCCGTCGCCGTCTGGCTTCTCAGCGCCATTCTCCACATGGTCCTCAAGTACCACCGGGCCGACTACCGGCCGCTCCCGGACGAGAGCTCTGTCGCCGCGGCCATCCGCCAGGTCGGGCCGGGGCCCGGTCTCTACATCCTGCCGCACGTCGCCGATCCCTCGCAGATGAAGGACCCGGCCGTCCGCAAGAGATACGAGGACGGCCCGGTGGCGCTGCTGACGGTGATGCGCAACGGCCCGCCCGGGTTGGGCAAGTACCTGGTGCAGTGGTTCCTCCTCTGTTTGCTGATCAGCTTCGTCACGGCCTACGTGGCGCGCCACACGCTCTCCTCCGGCACCGACGGCGTGACCGTGCTCCGCGTCACCGGCACCATCGCCTTCGCCGCCTACGGTCTCGGCTACATCCAGGACTCGATCTGGAAGGCGATCCCCTGGTCCAACTCGTTGCGGGGCCTGCTCGATGCCGCGATCTATGGCCTGGTGACCGGATGGATCTTCCGCCTGCTGTGGCCGGCCGGTTGATCCCGGGCGGGGAGGAGGCCGGGAGCGGCGCGTGGACACGCCGGAACCGCTCCCATACACTCCCCGCACCATGACGGCCCCCCCGCCTTTCCCCGAAACCTTCCTCTGGGGCGCCGCCACTTCCGCCTATCAGGTCGAGGGCTCGCCCCTCGCCGACGGCGCCGGCCCCAGCATCTGGCAGCGGTTCTCCCATTCGCCCGGGCTGGTGACGAACGGCGACACCGGCGACGTGGCCTGCGACCACTACCGGCGTTTCGAGGAGGACGTCCGGCTCATACGCGAGCTGGGGCTGAACGCGTACCGGTTCAGCGTCTCCTGGAGCCGCGTGCTGCCGGAGGGGACGGGGCGGGTCAATGAACGGGGGCTCGACTTCTATCGCCGGCTGGTGGATGCGCTGCTCGCCCAGGGCATCCGGCCGGTCGTGACGCTCTATCACTGGGATCTTCCGGCCGATCTCGACGATCGCGGCGGATGGCTCAACCGGGACGCCGCGGGGTGGTTCGCCGACTATGCCTCGGTGCTGTTTCGGGCTCTCGACGACCGGGTGGAGATGTGGACGACGCTCAACGAGCCCTGGGTGGTGGCGGACGTCGGGTACCTCCAGGGCATCCTGGCGCCCGGGCACCGCAACCTGTTCGAGGCCCCTCTCGTCACGCACAACCTGCTGCGCGCCCACGCGTCAGCGGTGCAGGCCTACCGCGCCGAGGGGCGGCACCGGATCGGGCTTGTCGTCAATCTGGAGCCCAAGGACCCGGCGTCAGACAAGCCGGAGGACCTGGCGGCTACGGCGCGGGCCGACGCCTACATCAACCGGCAATATCTCGATCCGGTGTTTCACGGCTGCTATCCGGACGAGATGCGGGAGATCTTCGGCGAGGCGTGGCCGGATGCCTCCGCGGCGGATCTCGATCATATCCGCCAGCCGATCGATTTCCTGGGCGTCAACTATTACACCCGGAGCGTCACCTGCGATGACCCGCAAGCCCTGCCCGTGCGCGCCGGCCGGGTGCGCCAGCCCCGCCATGCCTACACCGAGATGGACTGGGAGGTCTACCCGCAGGGGCTCACCAACACGCTGGTCTGGATCAAGGCGCGGTACGGCGACGTTCCTCTCTATGTCACCGAAAACGGGGCGGCCTTCTACGATCCCCCGACGGTGGAAGGGGACGAGCTGGCCGATCCACTCCGTGTGAGCTATCTGGGGACGCACCTCTCGGCCGCCCGCGAGGCGATGCGCCAGGGCGTGGACCTGCGCGGCTATTTCGCCTGGTCTCTCCTCGACAACTTCGAGTGGAGTTACGGGTATTCGAAGCGCTTCGGCATCGTCCACGTGGATTTTGAGACCCAGCGCCGCACGCCCAAGGCGAGCGCGCGGTTCTACTCCGAGGTGATCAGAACCCGGGGGGCCGTTCTTGCGTAGACTTGGGCTGGAGGTGAGCATGTCCGAGCGAATCCGTACTGTCCTGAGCCCCTTCCTCGCCGCTCTTTTCATCGCCTTTGGCCTGACCGTGCCGGCGCAGGCCTGCACCACGTTCTGCATGCGCGACGAAGGGCGCATTCTCTTCGGCAAGAACTACGACTGGAACGTCGGCGACGGCATGCTGGTGGTCAACCAGCGCGGACTGGCCCGGAAGGCCGACATCCCAGGGGACAAGCCGGCGAGTTGGACCTCCCGCTACGGTAGCGTGACATTCAACCAGTATGGCCGCGACTTCCCGTCGGGCGGCATGAACGAGGCTGGGCTGGTGATCGAGCTCATGTGGATGGAGGGCTCCCGCTATCCAGCGCCCGACCAGAGGCCCGCCGTCGACGTGCTGCAGTGGATTCAGTACAACCTGGACTCCCACGCCACGGTCGCGGAAGTGCTGGCGGCCGACCAGAAGGTCCGGATCAAGGGGGACACCCCGCTGCACTACCTGGTGGCCGACCGCAAGGGACAGGTCGCCGCGGTCGAGTTCCTCGACGGCCGGCTGGTTGCGCACACGGGGAAGAACCTCCCGGTCGCGACGCTGACAAACAGCACCTACGAGGAGTCGGAGAAGGCCCGCCAGGAGGCGAAGGCACGCAAGGCCGCGCCGCAGGGGACCAGCTCGCTTGCGCGCTTCGCCCGCGCCGCCGATCGGGTCACGGCGTTCGACGGGGAGAAGGGCGATGCGGTAGCGTACGCCTTCGAGACCTTGGACCAGGTGGCGCAGGGCTCCTACACGCAGTGGAGCATCGTCTATGAGATCGACCGCGCGCGGATCCACTTCCGCACCCAGGGCCACCGGCCGGTGCGCTCGCTGAGCCTGGCGGGGCTGGACTTCGAGTGTGGTCATCCGACGCGGGTGTTGCGCCTGGATGCGAAGGTACAGGGCGACGTGGCCAAGCACCTCGTCCCCTACACGCGCCAGATCAACTACGAGCTCGTGCGAGCCTCCACGAGCAAGACCCCCTTCCTCGCCTCGATGCCCGATGCCGAGGTCCAGCGCATGGCCGCCTACCCTGAAGCCGCCGTCTGCAACTCCAGGTAGCGGCAAAGGTTTTGCACCGAGCCACGGCGGGGAGGGACCCGCCGTGATCGAAGACCTCTGGTACAAGAACAGCGTCATCTACAGCCTCGACGTCGAGACGTTCATGGACGCGAACGGGGACGGAGTCGGTGACCTCGAAGGGCTGATGCGCCGGCTCGACTACCTCGATTCGCTCGGCATCGACACGGTCTGGCTCGCCCCGTTTCAGCCGACGCCCAGCAAGGACAACGGCTACGACATCTCCGACTTCTACGGAGTGGACCCCCGGCTCGGCTCCAGCGGCGATTTCGTCGAGCTCATCCACCAGGCGGCCAAGCGCGGCATCCGAGTGATCATGGACCTCGTCGTGAACCACACCTCGGACCAGCACCGGTGGTTCCAGGAGGCGCGGCGCGACAAGAATTCGCAGTACCGGGACTGGTACGTCTGGTCGAAGAAGCGCCCGTCCGACTGGAACCAGGGGATGGTCTTTCCCGGCGTGCAGAAGGCAATCTGGACGCGCGACAAGGTGGCCGGCGAGTATTACTTCCACCGGTTCTACGATTTCCAGCCGGACCTCAACATGGACAATCCCGACGTGCGCACGGAGGTGCGGCGGATCATCGGACATTGGTTGCAAATGGGCGTCGCAGGCTTCCGGGTCGACGCCGTGCCGTTCATCCTCGAAACTCCCGGAGAGCCCAAGCTCAAGTTCGAGTACCTCACCGAAATGCGCGAGTTCCTGCAATGGCGCCGCGGCGACGCCGTGTTCCTCGGCGAGGCGAACGTCCTCCCGAAGGACACCAAGCCCTACTTCGGAGACGCGGACAACGGCATCCACCTGATGTTCAATTTTTTTGTGAACCAGCACCTGTTTTACGCGCTGGCCTCGGCCGACGTCCGGCCGCTCGTGGATGCGTTGCGCGCGACGCGGAACATCCCGGCCGACGCGCAATGGGCGCATTTTCTACGAAACCACGACGAGCTCGATCTGGGACGGTTGACGGACGAGCAGAGGGCGCAGGTGTTCGCCCAGTTCGCCCCAGAGAAGGAGATGCAGCTCTACAACCGCGGCATCCGCCGCCGTCTCGCGCCGATGCTGGGCAACCGGCAGCAGATCGAGCTCGCCTACAGCGTGCTCTTTTCCTTGCCTGGCACCCCGGTGATCCGCTATGGCGACGAGATCGGGATGGGGGACCTCCTCACGCTGCCGGAGCGGGAGTCGGTGCGCACGCCGATGCAGTGGTCTGAGGAGCCGCAAGCCGGTTTTTCGCTCTCCGAGAAGCTCGTCCATCCGATGATCGAAGAGGGGCCCTACTCCTGTGAGCGGGTGAACGTCGAGGCGCAGCGGCGCGATCCGCATTCCCTCCTGAACTGGACGGCGGACATGATCCGCCTGAAAAAGGAATGCCCGGAAATTGGCTGGGGCACGTGGAAGGTCCTTCCGACGGGATCCCCCAATCTGCTGGCGCTGCGCTACGACTGGCGGGGCAACGCGCTCGTGACGATTCACAACTTCGACGACAAGCCCCACGAGGCCCGCATCAAGTCCGGCGTGGACGGAGAGAAGCTGGTGAACCTCTTCGTGCAGGACGAGAGCGAAGCGGACAAGAGCGGCACCCACCGCATCGCTCTAGAAGGCTATGGCTACCGCTGGTACCGGGTGGGCGGACTGAACCACATTCTGCGGCGGGAGCGGCGGTAGAGCCGCGCTTGTGCTCATTAGGGTGGGAGGCCACCCTCTTGGGACCGCCGGCGTCCCGCCGGCTTTCAGGAGAATGGGCCGCAGGCCCGGCCTTTGGAGATGTAGGCTGAAAGGGCGCCGGCGTTCCACCGGCAGTCCAGGCATTTTGAAGCCGGCGGGACGCCGGCGGTCCCAGGAGGGTGTTCTGCGCAGCGTCATGGCTTAATTCAGCGTTGGCGGCCCGTCGGTCCTCACCCGCTTCGCTTCCACCAGGCGCTGCTCCAACGCCACTCCTCCGGTAGGCGCGCAAACCCCGCCTTGACGGGATTTCTCTCGATGTAGGTTACAGCGCTTCTGAAGTGCCGCTCATCCCGGATGAAACGATCGAAATACTCGCGGAACCAGAAATCGCCGGAGCGCCTGAGGATCTCGTTGGCCATGTGAGCGGTGTAGGACTTCCAGGAGTGGAGAAGGGGCTTGGTGAGGACTCGTTCATGAGCCACGGATCTTACAGGCGCCACCCCCCCTGGGACCGCCGGCGTCCCGCCGGCTTTCAAGAGAATGGGCCGAAGGCCCGGCCCTTTAGGCGAGGGCGGGAAAAGGGCGCCGGCGTTCCGCCGGCAATCCAAGCACTTTGAAGGCCGGCGAGACGCCGGCGGTCCCAGGGGGGTGGTTCACAGCCTTTCATGGCTGAACCACACCTGTGGCGGGAGCGGAGATAAAACTTGCGCTTGCCTGAGCCTCGACCTTTGGGCAAGACTTGCATGGCTGTACCTAACCAAGGGAGAGTGTATGAGTCGACAGACGCGCGTGAGGTTGTTCTCGGTCCTTGTCCTTCTGATGGCGCTGGCCGCGGTCCTGGCAACGCCCACCGATCAGCAGGCGGCTTCCGCCATACCCTGCTGCAGCTCGTGCGACGTAACGTACGAATCCTGTCTCGAGGGTTTCCAGTATCCGTCGTGCGGAGGCGACCCGTGGTGCTGCAATGCCTCGGTGGCCAATTGCAGGAACTGGTGCAATCCCGATTGCGGCTGGTGAACGAAAGGCCGGCGCCTCGCCGGCCTTCTCACTTTCGATCTCAATCTCAGCCGCACCGTACTCCTACCCGCACCTCCACCCCCGCCCGGACCTCCGCAAGCACTCCACCCGCGAGTGGCGCGCCATCCACCGTCACGTCGGCCTCGCCCGGCGCCATCCCCGCCACCCTTTCGATCTCGACGTGCAGCGTGGCGCCGCGCCAGGGGCGTTTCATCGCGGCCCGGGTCCAGTCGGTGGGCAGACAGGGATCGAAGCGCAGGCCTTCCCAGGTAGGGCGGACGCCAAGAACCCACTCCGAGATGATCCGCGGGAGCCAGGCGGCGGAGCCGGTGTACCAGGTCCAGCCGGCTCGGCCGTGGTAGGGGGAGTCGGGACCGTCGACGTTGCCGGGGAGGACGTAGGGCTCGGCCCAGTAGTGCTCGGGATCTTTGTTGGCGGGGTGGATGGCGGTGAGCAGGCGGCCGACCAGATCGGCGTCGCGCATCTTGGCGGCGGCGGCGATGGCCCAGGTGGCGGCGTGGGTGTAGACGCCTCCGTTCTCTCGTAGCCCGGGCGCGTAGCGGGTGATGTAGCCGACCGTCTCGTCAGGCACGCTGTAGGCGGGGGCGAGGAGGAGGGCTCCGGCGGGGCTCACCAGGTGCTGTTTGACCGCGGCCAGGCAGGCGGCGGCTCGCTCCGGCGGGGCGACGTCGTTGAGGATCGCCCAGGTTTGCGCGTTGAGGAAGATGCGGCCGGCTTCGTTCTCGGCGCTGCCGATCCAGGTGCCGTCGTCGCGCGTGGCGCGGCGGTACCAGTTGCCGTCCCAGGCATGCTGGTTGATCGCTTCCAGCAGGATCTGCCGCCGCGCGGTGAGCTCCTCCGCGCGCTCCGGGTTGCCCAGTCGGCGGTGGATCTCGCTCCAGTCGGCGAGCAGGCCGGCGAGGAACTGGGCGAGCCAGATGGATTCGCCGCGCTCTTCCAGGCCGAGCGCGGACAGCCCGTCGTTCCAGTCCCCGCCGCCGATATAGGGGAGACCTCGCGGTCCCGTTCTCGAAAAGGCACGGGCGAAGGCGCGCTCGACGTGGTCGAGGAGAGGGTGGGGCTCGGAGTCGTCGAGGTAGGGCGCGCGGTCGTCCAGGATGGAAAGGTCGCCGGTCTCCTTGAGGTAGTTGGCGGTGACGAAGGCGAGCCAGAGGAGGTCGTCGGTCATCCGCGTGATGTGCCCCTGCTCGGAGAGCGGATGCCACCAGTGGTAGGCCGAGCCGTCGGCGAACTGGTGCGCCGCGTGGAGATTGATCTGCGCGCGGCAGAGCGGCGGCTCGATGGTGAGCCAGACCTGCGAGTCCTGGAGCTGATCGCGGAAGCCGTAGGCGCCGCTCTGCTGGTAGTAGCCGGCGCGCCCCCAGAGCCGCGCCGCGATGGCCTGATAGCGCAGCCAGTCGTTGGCGAGCGCGTCGAGAAGCGGCTCGGGTGTCTCGATGCGGTGCGCGGCGAGGCGCTCCCGCCAGCCGGCGGCGGTGGCGGCGAGGGAGGCGTCCATGGCTTCCGGATCGGAGAAGCGCCGGGCGAGCTCCGACGCCTCATCACGGTCCTCGGCGGTCGCCAGCGTGAACCCGAGATCGTTCGCGCCTCCCGCTTTGAGGTCGATGTCACAACACAGCGCCGCCACCGGGTCGTGATGGCGGCCGAAGAGGGTGGGCCAGCGGGCGTCGCGGCGCAGAGCCGCCGGCCGGCTCCAGTCGCCGTTGCGTCCTAGGAAGGCGGCTTTGTCCCCTTCGGCTGCGGAGACCGGCGCGGCCGCCGCGAAGGCGCTCCAGTACGGGAAGCTCCGGTTCCAGTGACCCCAGCGCGGCGAGGGGAGCTCCCACATGTGGCTGCCGGCGAGGATCAGCCCCTGGGCCGCGTCGTAGGCTGTTTCGAGGAACAGCTTCTGGAACTCGCGCCGCGGTGCCGGCGCCACGCCGCAGTTCCATTCGAGATAGCCGATCACCGAGAGCCGGCGCGGTCGGCCTTCCATGTCCTCCAGGCGGACGCGCCAGAGCTCGACCGTTTCCTCCGAATCCACGGAGAGGGTCCAGCGGGCGCGCACGCCGCGGTGCTCGGTCTCGAAGATGGTGGCACCGATCCCATGGCGGCAGGCATAGCGGTCGTAGCCCGGCCAGCAGGGCGCGGGCGCGAGGGACCAGACCTCGTCGCTGTCGCGGTCCCAGACATAGAGGAAACGGCCGGAGCGGTCCTCGGCGAATTCCTGCTGCCAGCGCACCAGCACCGCGAGCTGTGAGTTGTCGATCCAGGAGAAGCCGCTGCCGGTCTGCGAGACGGTGAGGCCGATTCGCGGGTTGGCGATGAGGTTGATCCACGGGCGCGGCGGCCGGGGATCGGTGATCACGTATTCGGTGCCGTCGTTCGAAAAATGACCATACGCGGTCATGACGTCGTTCTCCAGATCTCGATGCGCAGTGTTCTCAAGACATTCAGGGGAGCAGATCGACAGTCGCCGGCAGCTCGCGCACCACGGTCTCCTTGTCCTGCCAGCGAACGACGATCCCCTTGGGCGGCACCGTGATCCCGGCGGCGATGCGGTAGCGCACCCCGGCGCCTTCCGGCGTCACCGAGTACTCCAGCGGCCCGTACTCGGTTCGCAGGCCTTTGACGCTCACCTCGTTCCAGCTCGCCGGGAGGCCGGCTCCCAGGACCAGCGCGCCGTCCGTCTCGCGGACGTAGGCGAGGAGGTCGAGAAAGGCGTGGACGTATTCCGAGCCGACCCAGGTGTGCGGCATGTCGCCGATGAACTTCGGGGTCCGGGACTCGCGCCAGACGACCTCGGCCCACTGGTTCCAGGCGGCGGGGCGGCGGTCGTTCAGGAAGAAGGCGAGCAGCTCGTGGGCCCGGTCGCGCCAGCCGAGACGCAGGAGAGTGCGGATCGTCCGCAGCTCGTACGGCGTGTAGGCTTCCCACGGACGCTTCCCGTCCCGCCGGGCGACGGACTCCGAGTAGTACCGCTCGAAGGTCTGCCGCAGCTCGCCCGGCGGAAGGTCGCGGAGCGCGCCGCCGGGCGCGATGCCGATGCTGGTCGAGGTTGGATCGAAGTCCCCTTTCTCCACCGAGGCGGGGAGGTAGTTGATTTTATGGAGACTGATCGTGCGCCGGATGGATGCCATGAGGTCCGCCTGGAACTGGTTGCGGATCGCGGTCCAGCGCTTCACCTGCTCGGTCTTGCCCAGCGCGGCGGCGATCTCGGGCGCGTCTCTGAGGCCCCGCAGCGCGAAGAAGTCGTCCCAGTAGGAGTGGACGGGTTTGTCCGAATACCCCTCGTGGCTGATCGATTCGGGGAGAAGGCCGAGGTAGGGGAACTTCTCCTGCGTCCGGTAGTCGGCGGTGCGGCGCTGCTGCCGCAGATATTCGATGTATTCCGTCGCCTGCTCGACGTGGGGCCAGACGCTTTCGAGAAGCTCCCGGTCGCCGGTGAAGCGGTAGACCTCGGCCGCCAGGTAGATCAGCTCGCCATGGCTGTCGTTCTCCGGCACAGGGTCGGCGCCGCGGCTGTCGACGCAGCACGGGACCTTGCCGTCCGCGAACTGGAAGGGCGCGTACCAGGCGAGGAACGCTCCCGCCTCTTTTTCATGCCCCATCCGCAGCAGGGCCGTGGAGGTGAGCGCGCCGTCGCGGATCCACGAGCGTTCATAAGAGCGGGAGCCGGGCTGGATCGCCGGTCCGTCCTGATTGATCAAGATATAGCCGAGGTTGCTTTTGAGCGTCCGGACGAGCGGCTCGGCCGCGGGAATGCGGATGTCGACGCGATCGAGCTCGGCGTGCCAGGTGCGGACGGCCTCCTCCCAAGTCCCTTTCCCGGGATCTTCTCCATGGAAGGGGATCGCGACCTCCAGGTCTTTGGTCTCGCCAGGGCCGAGAGGGAGGTCCCAGGCCATCACCGCCGAGGCGTAGCCGAACGGATCGGAGACGCTGGTCCGCTCCGGCCGGCGCCAATCCGCGATCGATCCCTGGTCGAACGTCCCGGCCATGAAGACCGTCGGCGCGAACGAGGGAATCACTTTCTTTTCGTCGTTGACGGTGAGAATCCGGCCATCGAAGTCGAGCTGGCGGATCGGCGCGAGCCCTCCCGGTGGATTGCCGAGGAACTGCCAGGCGGGATTGACCTGGAAGGGGCGCACCGCCAGGCCGAGACGCGGCGTGGCTTCGGTCTTTCCTTTGTTGTGGAGCCGGTACCGCGCGCGGAGGACCGAGGACCCCGGCGCGCCAGTGGCATAGGCGGTGATCTCCAGGGAGAGATCTTTCATCTCCCAGGTAACGGAGGGGATCGGCAGATATCCGTCCACCAGGGCCTGCGTGGCCTTGGCGTTGCTCCAGTTGACCTGGCCGCCTGGGACGCCGACGACGGCCGGCTCGATGGAGAAGCCGCCTTTGCCGCTCTCCAGCATTCCGTCTTCGTTGAAGAGCCCCTCCGCCGTGTCACCGGGGACGCCGACCACGGTCCAGTACGACTGCTCGTTCAGGAGCCAACGAGGGTAGAGGCCGCGCGGCGCATCCTTCGCGATCGCCATGAAGAAGGCCTCGGGCGTGGGCGCCCAATCCAAGGGTTTTACGTCGATCTTCGGCGTGCCGGAGCCTTCCTGGAGATGGAGCCGGAGGTAGCGCGAGTCGGTCTCAGGCAGATAAATATAGTCCCGCCCGCCGTTCCCCTCCTCGACGGTGTAGACAGTCTTCCACGTGGAGCCATCGTCGGAAATCTGGACCTCGTAGCGGGAGGCGTACCGGTCCGGTCCCCAATCGATCACCAATCCGCCGTACTCGCGGCTCTCCAGGAAATCGAGCGTGATGCCGCCGGCCGTGGAGGTCACCTCGGGCGTGCGGTTGTACGGATGCTCCGGCGGCAGCTCGCGAAGGGTCAGCTCATCGAGGAGGACATACCCTTTGCCGCCGGTCCCGGCGGTGACGGCGAATTCGAGGGCCGCCACCTTGCGGATCTCGCCGCCTCCGGCCGGCCCCCAGGCGAACTGGATGTGCCGCTTCTTGAGGCGGACCTCGGTCCACTCGTGGGGGAACGCGAAATTCTTTCGATTCATCCACCAGACGTTGTCGCCCGAAGGATCGATCAGCTTGATCTCGAAGTTGTTGACCGGCGCCTCGGCGCGCACGCGAAAGGAGAGCTCGTAGTTCTCCGGCAGGTCGAATGGCAGCTCCTTGCGCGCCACGGCATAGCCCGCGCCGCCATGGAAATCGAAATCGAGGCGCAGGGCTTGGCCGCGGAAACCCTCGGCGGAGGAGAGATCGAGGGAGACGCCGTCCGAAGGGACGGATTTCCAGGTGGTGGCGTCGTCGAAGCTCTCGAGCACCTGCGGCGCGGGCGCGGCGGCGAGGAGGAAAAGAGCGCAGAGGACCCTCACCCCCCAGCCCCCTTTAGGCACCAACTTCCCTGCCCGGCGATGTGTGGCGTCCCCCACTGTAGAGACGCCCCGTGGGGCGTCTCCTCCCGAGGCTGCGGTACCGCAGAGATCTCTGGGAGCACATGGCGCCGCCGCAGGAGACGCCCCACGGGGCGTCTCTACAGTGGGGAGGATCTCCGGCGGGCTGCCCCCTCTCCCGAAAAACTTGCTCCATCTCATTCCTTGACGCTCCCCATCGTGATCCCCTCGATGTACTGCCTCTGCAAGGCGAGAAAGAGGAGGAGCCCCGGCAGCACCGTGACCACCGCTCCCGCCATCATCAGCTCGGTGTCCTGCACGTGCTCGCCCGACAGGTTGGCGAGCGCGACCGGCAGAGTGTACTTGCTCTCGTCCGTGAGCACGATGAGAGGCCACATGAAGTCGTTCCACGAGGTGAGGAAGGTGAAGACGCCAAGGGTCACCAGAATGGGCCGCATCAACGGCAATACGACCGTAAAGTAGATGCGGAGCTCCGAGGCGCCGTCGAGGCGCGCCGCGTCGAGGAGCTCGTCGGGGATCCCTTGAGCGAACTGGCGGATCAGGAAGATGCCGAAGACCGTGGCAATCCCCGCCACCAGGATGCCGCCGTACGAGTTGACCAGGCCGAGAGCCCGGATCTCCAGAAAGAGCGGCAGCACCGTGACCTGCGGCGGCACGATCAGGGTCGCGAGCAGGAGCGCGAACAGGCGGCGCCGGCCGCGGAAGCGCAGCTTGGCGAAGGCATACCCCGCCATCGAGTTGCACAGCAGCGAGACGGCTGTGACGGACGAGGCCAGGAAAAGAGTATTGAGGAGGGTCCGCCCGATGTTGAGCCGGGTGAACAGCGTCTCGTAGTGCTCCAGGGTCGGCCGCGACGGCACGAGGCGCGCCGGCAGGGTCATGGCCTCGCCCGCGGGCATCAGCGAGGCCGAGATCATCCACAGCAGGGGAAAGGCCGTGAGCAAAGCGAGGAGTGCCAGGGTGCCGTTCACGGCCAGGAATTTCCAAGGCGGCCGGGTCATGCGTTTCTCCTGCGGCGGAGCAGCTCCTGCACGCCGGTGGCGGCGATAATGAGCGCGAAGAGCACGAACGCGACCGCCGCGGCGTTGCCGAGGTTCCACCAGCGGAACCCTTGCTGATACATCAGCAGGGTGATCGAGGTCGTGGCATAGAGCGGGCCGCCGCGGGTCATCACGTACGGCTCGGCGAAGATCTGGAACAGGCTCACGATCGTGAGCACCGCGACGAACCGCGTGGTCGGCCCGAGCAGGGGCAGGGTGATGCGGCGCAGCGTCTGGAACGTGCCGGCGCCGTCGAGCTGCGCCGCCTCGTACAGGGATTCCGGGATCGCCTGAAGGCCGACGACATAGATCACGAGGGCGTAGCCGAAGCTGCGCCAGACCGCGAGGATCGTGATGGCCACCGTGGCCCAGGCCGGATCGCCGAGCCAGTCGATCGGCGGCAAGCCGATCAGCCCGAGCATCTGATTGATCATGCCGTAGCGCGGGTGGTAGAGGTAGCGCCAGACCACCGCCACGGCGACGAGCGTGGTGACCACCGGAGCGAAGAAAACCGTACGAAACAGGCCGCGCAGCCGCGCCAGGCGCGAATTCACCAGAAGGGCGCCCCCGAGCGCGGTGAGCAGCGTCAACGGTACGCCGAGCACGACGAAGACCAGAGTGTTGCGCATCACCCGCCAGAACAGCGGATCGCGCAGCAGGCGCAGGTAGTTGTCGGCGCCCACGACGCGCGTGTTCCGCCAATCGGCCAGGGCGTAGATGTCGAAGTCGGTGAGCGAGAGGAGCAGGGCCGCAATGAGCGGCACGGCGAAGAAGAGGGCGATGGCGCCGAGGGCCGGAGACATCAGCAGCCAGGCCGCCCGCCGTTCCGCCGGGCGGCCCCGAGTCTCGTCGTAATCCGGAGCCGTCTCCGGAGTCATCGCCGCGCCTCCTCGGTCTTTCTGGCCGCCGCGGCTCGGTCCAGCATCCAGCGCCGCTTCTCCAGCATGTGGTCGACGTCGGCGTCGAGATCGGCGAGCGCCTTGTCGAGATCCCGGCTGCCCCGCATCACCTGCTCGGCGCACTCGGCCACGCGGGTGGCGATCTGCTCCCACTCCGGGACTTTCGGCGGCGAGGCCACGCGCTGGAGCTGGAGGAGGAACGAAGCGGCCTTCGGGTCGTCGGCGAGCCCGGCGAGCTTCCATGCCGAGGGGCGGGCCGGAAGGTCCCCCGAGAGCTGATAGAAGCGCGCCTGCTGCGCCGGTTCGGACAGATACTCCAACCACGTCCACGCCGCCTCCGGCGCCTGCGCGGTGCGAAACAGGACGAGGCTCGCTCCGCCCGCGAGCGATGCCCCGGGATACGGCATTCCCGCGTCCGGCGGCGGCAGCGGCGCCGTGGCCCAGCGGTCCTGCATCTCGGGCGGCATGCGGGTGCGGAATTCAGCGAGATTCCAGGGGCCGGTGATCACCATCGCGAAGTACCCTTCCGCCATCTGCTGGTACATGTTGGCCACGCCTTGCAGGTCGAGGCTCGGCGCCAGGTCCGAGGCGTAGAGGTCGAGGTAGAACGCCATGGCCTTGCGGAAGCGGGGATCGCGGAACGCGCCGTGCCGGCCGCCGTCGGCGAGGAGCCCGGCGTTGGTCTGCAGGCCGAAGATGGCGGGTTGGGTCCACTCATCGACCGGGAGCAGGATGGCGAAGCGCCCGGGTCCACCCGCCTTCTTGATCCGCTCCATGGCCTCGCGCCACTCGCCCCAGCTCCGCGGCGGCCAGAGGTCGCCCGCGGCGGCCACGAGGTCGGTGCGATAGAAGAGCAGGCGCGTGTCCACATACCAGGGCACCCCCCAGGTGGCGCCGTCGAGCACGTTGGTGTCCCAGATCCCGGCGAACGAGTCGCCGCGCCCCGCCACGGCCGACCGCCCGATCCGCTCGTCGAGAGGCGCCAGGGCGCCCAGGGAGACGAACTCCGGAACCCAGGTGCTGCCCAACTGTGCGGCGTCGGGCGTGGCATCGCCGACAAAGGCGGTGAGCAGCTTTTCGTGCGCCGCCGTCCAGGGGATCTGCTGCACCTCGACCCGGATGTCGGGATGGCGCTTCTCGAACGCCGGCACGAGCTCCCGCACCACCTCGCCCTCGCGGCCGAAAGCCCAGAAACGGACGGTGGTGCGGGTGTCGTGGTGGCCCCTCCCACAGGCACCGCAGGCGGCGAGCGCGAAAAGGAGCAGAGTGAGGGCCCTCACCCCCGGCCCCTCTCCCGCGAGCGGGAGAGGGGCGAAAAGCACGAAGCGCCTTCTGTCTTTGTTTTGCTCCCCTCTCCCGCTTGCGGGAGAGGGGCCGGGGGTGAGGGCCCTCACTCCAGCCACCCCCCCGTAAACCCCGCCCGCTTCAGCCCCCGCACGACGTGCGGATTCCTCCGCATCACGTTCCAGATCAATCCCGACCTGTGATTCTCGATCATCGCCACGATCGGCCCCTGATCGATCCCGAGATAATCGCCGTCGAACCAGCCAATCTCGGGCACGATCCGGCCGTGCTGCGTCTTCCTGGGTTGGATCAGCGTCAGATTGAACGAATCCAGGAAACCGTATTTGGCATAGAGATGGGGACCCCAGCGGCGGTGCATCTCCTCGATCGCGGGCACGGCGATCTCCGGCGCGAAGGCGATGGAGGAGGCGGCCGCGGTGGGCGCGATGGTGCCGTCGTCGCGGATCTCCCCGTGCGCCGCGCCGCGTGCCGCGTAGGTCATGAAATGGATGTTCTCGCCGTCGATCGTGAGGTCGCCGTCGAAGGGGCCATCGCAGGCGGTGAGTCCCCAGACGTTCTCGCCGTAGCCGCGGAAGCGCCGGGGATTGTCCATCGCGTAGGCGCGCTGCGCGAGGGTGGCGCGGCGCGAGTTCTCGAAATAATCGATCCCCTTTTGCCGCATGTAGGCGTCGCGAATCCCTCGGAAGTCGATCCAGATGTGTGAATACTGATGTCCGAAGAGCGGAGCGAAATTGACGTGCTCCTGGCCGTAGAAGCTGGCCCATTGATAGGTGCTGGTGAATGCCTCCCAGTCCTCCGGATCGATCGGATGGGTGGGGGAGCCGAGGGCGAGCACGTAGAGAATCACGGCCTCATTGAAGCCCATCCACTCGTAGTCGATGAAGCCTTTTTCCGGATGCCAGCCCATCGAAAGCCGGGGAGGCTCCGGGCGCACCCAGGTCCAGTCGGCCCGCCGGTAGAGCTCCTCGGCGAGCGCGCGGATCTCCTCCTCCTCGGGAATTTTCTGATCGAAATAGGATTGGCAGAACAGGGCTCCCGCCAGGAGGAGCGTCGTATCGATCGTCGACAGCTCGACCTGCTCGAAGCGGGCGCCCGTCTTCATGTCGAGGAAGTGATAGAAGAATCCTTTGTAGCTGGTGCGGCCCTTGGGCTCCGGCCCCTGCGGCGCTTGCGCGAGGAATCGCAAGGTTTGGAGCACCCGGTCGCGGGCCTCTACGCGCGTGATCCATCCGTGCTCGGCCCCGATCGGATAGGAGGTCAGGCCGAACCCCACGGCAGCGACGCTGGAGAACGAAGGAGTGGGCCAGCGGTCGGGGATCAGGCCGTTCTCGGGCCCGGCCAAGTCCCAGAAATAGCGGAACGTCCGCTCCTGGAGATCGTCGACCAGGGACGTCTTGGGGACGGCAGCCTGGACGGAGAGAACAGAGACCGGCGGAGCTGCGGCCGGCGGTGCGGCCGGCGCGCAGCTCGCGAGGAGCAGGCAGAGAGCAAGGAGCCCACCCCCCGGTTTCAACTCTAGAACTCCACCCTCACCCCGCCCTGCAAGCGGCGGGTGTTGAACAGGCGGTTGGGTTCCCCGAGACGCGGATTGGTGGCTGGCAGGCGCGGCTTGGAGGCATCGAAGTCGGCGCCGTTTTCGAAGTTGAAGATGTTGAACCCTTCGGCGATCAGGCTGACGCGAACCAGATCGGCGATCGCCGGTGCCTGCCACTCCAGACGCAGGTCGACGCTCCGGTACGCCCAGGCGTTCGGGATGATGAAGTCCTTCTTCTCGGGGCGCCCCTCGTTCCAGCGCACCGTGAACGGCGCCACGGAATCGTCGAAGATGGTGAACGGCAGGCCCGAGCCGAGCGTGATGATCGAAGAAACCTGGAAGTTGGCCGGCAGCGCCACCGTCCCGCTCATCACCAGGCGGTGCCGCTCGTCGTTCGTGCCAGGGAACCGGTAGAGGCTGTTGGAATCCAGGTAGTCGAAGGCGCCGAACGAGAGACCTTCACCCGCGTTGTCGGTGCCGGTCTGCTCGGCTTCGGCATAGGTGTAGGCCAGGTTGAAGCCCCACCTGCCGTCGGCGGCGATCGGCCGGTCGAGGTTGAAGAGGAGCCCGTCGTACCACGAGCGCCGCGCCGTCGAGGTGACGAACACGCGGGCGTAGCCCGGCACCCCGACGTTGTTGCCGAAGCGGTCGCCGAACTGGGTCCCCGGCGGCAGATCGCCGAAGAAATACATCAGGTTATTGTACCCGCGCACCCCGACGTACGACAGGCCGGTCAGCCAGTTGCCGAGCTGGTGGCGGACGCCGACCGTGAACTGGTCGGACCGCGGCGGCTTCATGTCATTGGCGACCAGGAAGACCTCGGGCCCCGGGGCCTGGCCATTCGCGACGAGCTGCCGCAGCGCCTCTCCGGAGAGGTACGAGTCGCGCCAGGCGAGCGCCGGCACGCTGCAGTTCGGCGCCGGGCTGCCGTCGGCCGAGAAGCAGAACGAATAAATCTTGTACTGCTGCCGGTACTGCTCGTCGAAGATGTCGTTCAGGTTGACGCGGTCGTAGTACTTGCCCCAGCCGCCGAAGACCACGGTCTTGCCGCTGCCGCTGACGTCCCAGGAGAAGCCGAGGCGCGGCTGGATCATGCCGTAGTAGGGATCGCGGTCACTGCCGTCGGTGGTGTAGCGGTCGAGGTCGAGGAAGTCGCGCAGGCACCAGGTGGACTGCCCGCCGACCGGCGTGCCGTAGGTGCGGCAAGCGTTCTCCAGGGAGGACACGAGCTCCGGCGGCGTCCGGTAGTCGTTGTTGATCATGTTGGACTCGTAGTCCCAGCGCAGGCCCAGGTTCAGCGTCAGGTTCGTGGCGATCTGCCAGTCGTCCTGAAGATAGAGGCCGGCCTGGGTGTTGCTGAAATCGAGTCCGGGATCGCCGAAGCCGACGCGCGCCTGGAACGGGAACTGCCACTGCTCATCGCTGCGATACTCGAACAGCCCGTTCTCGAAGAGGGTCTTGGTGACCTCGTAGTCCAGCCAGTTGAACGAGACGCCACCCTTCAAGGTGTGGGTACCCCGCCAGTCGAGCGCGTAGGACACGTCGTCGCGCAGGCCGATCTTGTCCTGCTTGAAGTTCTGGGTGGCGTCCTTGCCGCCGGTATCGAGGATGCCGATGTAGTTCTGGCGCGGCGTGTCGGAGGCGAGCGCCGTCGGGTTCCATTGCAGCGACTGGAGGGTGCCGGTGGCTTCGTTCAACACATTGCCGAGGACCCAGGTGTGCTTGGCTACGAAGGCGTCCGTCCCGACCTCGAAGCTCTCGGCGCCGTCGAGCGTCCGCTGGCCGCCAAAGCCGCGCACCTCCTGCTCGTCGCGGCGGTGGAACGTGGTGTAAAGAGTCTGTCCGGCGGTCGGCTGCCAGGAGAGCTTGCCGAAGTAGAGATCCGACTCGAAGGGCGAGGTCAGCGCGCCGGTCTCGAACCCGCTCAGGCGCTGCTGCACGTTCGCCGGCGCGGAGGCGTACGAGGAGCCGCGGAAGATGGTGGAGATGCGGTCCTGGTCGTTCCCCTCGTAGGAGAGGAAGAAGTGGAGCTTGTCGCGCACGATCGGACCGCCGATGGATAGCCCCATCTGCTTGCGCTCGTAGTCCGGCTTCTTGTCGCCGCGGTCCCTGGAGATGCTGTCCTGCTCCACCAGGTCTTTGTCCTGATAGAAATAGAAAACCTCGCCGTTCAAATCATTGCCACCCGACTTGGTGACCGCGGTGATCACCGCCGCCGAGGCCTTCTCGTACTCGGCCTTGTAGTTCTGGGTGATCACCCGGAACTCCTGCACCGCGTTCTGCGGGAAAGGGTTGCCGCGGCTGGATTCCTGCATGAAGGCGCCGCCCGGCAGCACGTCGTTCTTGTACGACAGGCCATCGATGAACACGTTGACCTGGCGCGCGTCCGAGCCGCCGCTCCGGAACTTCTGTCCGGCCGCGTCCTGGTCGTCGGTGAAGCGGACGCCGGGGGCGAGCGCCGCGAGCCCCAGGAAGATGCGGTTGTTCTGGGGGAGCGCCTCGATCTGCTGCGTGGTGACGTTGGTCGAAATCTCGGAGCTCCGGGTGTCGACCAGGAGCTGGACGGCTTCGCCGACCACGGTCACGTTTTCGGTGAAGACCTCGCCCGGCGCGAGCACGAAATCGAGATCCACGCTCTGGCCGATCAGCACCTGCACGTCGCGGCTCTGCGGCTCATAGAGCGGTGACGAGACCGTCAGCGTGTAGACGCCGGGCTGGAGACCGGGGAGCGAGAAGGTGCCGTCCGGCCTTGTCTGCGCGGTGTACTTGAAGCCGCTCTGGGTTCCGACCGCCTCGATCGTAGCGTCGGCGACTGGTCCCGATTCGTCGCGCACCACCCCTCGCAAAGACGACGCGGTGGTCTGCGCCCGGACCGCGGGAGCGGCCAGCGCAAGGAACAGCAGGAGCAGAAGTGCTACCTTGCTTCGCTTCATACCCTCCTCCTCTCAGCATGGGTTGGAGAAACGTTGGCGCCGCAGGAGCCGCGGATCACGAGCGTGGTGGGAAGGAGCTCGTGCTGGCGATCCCGGTCCTCGCCGCGCGTCATCGCCAGGAGCAGCCGCTGCACGGCGAGGGCTCCGAGGTCGGCGATGTCGAGGCGGACCGTGGTGAGGGGCGGCGACAGGAAACGGGCGACGGGAATGTCATCGAAGCCGGCCACGGCCATGTCCTCGGGCACCCGCAGCCCGGCCTCCTGCAAGGCCGAGAGGAGCCCGACCGCCATGGCATCGTTGGCCGTGAAGACGGCGGTGGGACGGGGCTCCATCTGCAGGATCTCACCCCCCGCGCGATAGCCGGAGGCCTCGCTGAAGTCTCCTTGGATCTCGAGCTCGCCGGTGCCATTCTCGGAGAGAGACTGCATCGCGTCGCGGTAGCCGAGGAGCCGTTCCAGCGCGTCGTTGTTGCCCGGAGCACCCTTGATGTGAGCGATCCGGCGGTGGCCCAGGCTGGCCAGGTGGCGGATCATGGCCAGGGCGCCCCCGTAGTTGTCGATGTTGATCGAGTCGAACGCCGTGCCCTCGACGCGGCAGTTGAGGAGGACGATCGGCAGGCTGCCCGGCAGATTGGCTCCGAGGGCGCGGGCATCCGCCTCCGGCGACATGACGATGATGCCGTCGATGCGGCCGCGCAGGGCGCGCAGCACGGCCTCGACCTCGCTCCGGTCACTGTGAGAGCTCGACACCAGAATGTGGTAGCCCTCGCGCCGCGCCGCGAGATCGGCGCCGCGGATCACCTCGGAGAAGAACTCGCCGTAGAGGTCCGGCAAGAGGACTCCCAGAGTGCCCGTCTTCTTGGTGATGAGGCTGCGGGCCATCGCATGAGGCGCATAGCCCAGCCGCTGAGCCACCTCCTGGATGCGCAGCCGCGTCTCCTCGCGGACCGGCCCCTTGTCGTTGAACACCCGCGACACCGTGGCGACCGACACGCCGGCCTCGCGGGCGACCTCTTTGATTGTGGCGCTGCTCATGACTGGCAGCCCCTCCGTCGCTCCGGGAGACCAGGCGGCGGGAGGGCAGGTTGGGAGGAACGGTGGAGTGGGGCTCTCACGGCGGTGTAACCGTTTACACTCGGGCCGACTGTACGGCTTGTCACAGGCCGGTGTCAAGGCGGAGACCGCGGATGACCTGCGTACTTGAGTCGGTCCTAAGACGACCAGGTCGTTGTGAGAACGACGAGGTCGGCGAGGCACCGACGACAGTCATCCCTAAAACGACCGACGTCGGCGAGGCACCGACAGCAGTCGTCGCTTCAACGACCGGCGTCGCCGAGGCACCGACGACAGTCGTCTCTTCAACGACCGAGGTCGGCAAGCCATCGACCACGGTCGTCGCCTGAACGACGCGGTCGGCGAGCCACCGACGACGGTCGGCGCGCAAACGACCGTGGTCGGCGAGGCAACGACCGCAGTCGTCCCTAAAACGACCGGCGTCGGCGAGGCAACGACCTGGTCGGCGCCTCAACGACCACGGTTGGCGAGCCATCGACCGAAGTCGGTGCCTCAACGACCACGGTCGGCGAGCCAACGACCGAAGTCGGCGCCTCAACGACCACGGTCGGTGGGCCAACGACCGAAGTCGGTGCCTCAACGACCACGGTCGATCGCCAAACGACCCCGGTCGGTCTCAAAACGACCAGGTCGGCGGCCAACGACCGAAGTCGGCGCCTCAACGACCATGGTCGGCGAGGCACCGCCCCTGGTCGGAGCTTCAACGACATTTGCCGTGAAGGCAAAGTTGTCGGAGTAGGCTGTCCAACTAGAATTGGTAGATGGTGCCACCGGGACCTCACCCCCCGACCCCCTCTCCCATCGCCCCCCCTTCCCCCGGGAGAGGGGGCGCCACCACCCGGAGGAAAAGGCTGAACCTGAACGTGCCACGAGGATTCGCATGGTTTCCCCCTCTCCCGGTGGTGGTGGGGCGATGGGAGAGGGGGCCAGGGGGTGAGGTCTACGGAGCCGGCTCCACCACTCAGTCCTGGAGTGACGCTCCAGTAGCGGCTTCTACACTCCTTCATTGACACGGGGTGTTTGAGCCAAATGGTGGAAAATCCCCGTTTCGGTCGCCGTGGCGGGAGAGAAATCGCCCCGAAATGGTGGAAAATCCACCATTTGACCCAAAGTGTTCTCGTTCGCTCCTCCTTCCCATAGCTTCTCTCCGCGCGCCATTGAAGGCGCCGATTCCAAGGAGAGAAGGCAATGCCTGAACAGATGTTTGGAGAGTTCCTGAAGAAGGGTGAAGTGATGAAGCAGTCGCTGGCGATTCACGCGGAGGAGCTGGCGCACCTGGAGAAGCATCGGCTCAAGTTCGATACGACCTACGATCGGGTGAAAAATCTTCTGGCGCAGCAGGCGGATCTGACCGCCAAAAAGCAGGAGATTTCGAAGGAGCTGGCGGTTCTCCTGACGGACGGGAGACAGCTGCTGAGCTTCTTGAGCGTTGCGGTGAAGGAGCACTTCGGC